>Ga0209721_1000027_pt1 | contig 131739 bp, 98 predicted proteins | sample TshhotsprinmetaG_FD_184139 | JGI IMG/M metagenome (GOLD analysis project Ga0209721, IMG submission 184139) | Hot spring microbial communities from South Africa to study Microbial Dark Matter (Phase II) - Tshipise hot spring metaG (SPAdes)... | ecosystem: Environmental > Aquatic > Thermal...
CAATCAGCCCGCATCCTCGTAGATACTCTAAAGACCGAAAACTTTCCCGACGCCCTTTCCGTGGCCGCTTTGGTCGGATTGATCCGCCATGCAGTGCTGGGGATCGCCGACCAGCAAATGGTGACCGGCGAGCTGCTGCCGGAATTAATCGAGTTAGCCTCCACCAAATTGCCGCCCTCCGGACGCACCTTGGTCGGACATCAATGGCTGAGGGCTCGGGCAATCGAAGTCTTGGGACTACTGGGACTCCCGGGGGATCAAGCGCAAGTGGGCAAACTCCTCATCGATATCGTGGGCGCCAAAGACGAGCCGCTTTTGGTCCGTCGCTCGGCGGCCCGGGCGCTGGGCATGCTCGACTATCAAGGCATCACGGGAATGGATCCTGATCGAATCCTGGCCCAATTGGGACAATTTGCCTTGGATGCTTGCGAAGCGGAAATGGCCGAGCTGGAACGCGAAATTCAGGAAGGCGAACTCCCGCCGGGCCCCGGCACTAGGCCCGGTTATCCCGGTTATCCCGGTTATCCGGGGTATAGCCCCTACGCGGGTGCCATGGAGGGATATGGCTATGAGTCTTCCGGTTATGCCGGGACTTACACGGACGACACCATGCCCGGCATGGGGCCTCCTGACATGCCGGGATATCCATATCCTGGAGTGCGAACTCAAGCCAAGCAAACGCAGCCGGACCGCACCCTGGGCAATCGGCGCCGGCTTAAAAGCAGCATCAACGCCGTGTTTTTTGGCCTCACTAGCGTCGATGAATTCATGTGGGTGCCCTCCAATCGCCCGATGGATGGTGTGGCCGTACTCATCCCCGACGGGCCGAGCAAAGAGAAGATGCAAAAACTTTTCGAGCGAATGCAGGCTCTTCTGACCTTGTGCGACACGAAGGACCTGGATAAGCCTACGCTCCGCGACCGCATCAAGGCCGAGGCCGAACAGTTGCGCGCCTGGGTCGATGCGGCTTCACAAGTAAGCCAAGCACCGGGCGGTGTGTCAGACCAAACCTGAGGCTTGGCCGAGCTTAAACGCATCGGGTTTCAGCCGGCGAAGCTTGTTAGGGACGTCCCAAAAAACGCATCGCTACCGGCTCTGATGGTTGCGAGGAGCCCTGCCCGGGATGGTCTTTTTGAAAAAAAGACCGCTTTTCTTGAGAACAACGGTGGGATCGACCCGTAGCCAAACGGGGCCGGCAACCGTCCGTTGGATTTTGCAGAATACTCCCCCGGCAGCCGCGGCAAGTACTTGCCGTTTATCGCAAGGGAATGCTGGGCGATAATGCCTGACCGCGATAATCCTCCAGGTGACATTCGAAGGGGCCATGCTCGGGTCGTAAATCGAGGGCAAACCCCTGGAGCGTCCCCTGCGATTGGAGCTGTACCGGCTGCCGCACGGTGGGCCCGGAGGCGGCGCGAATCACCCAAAAGTAGGTCGCCCCGGGTGCCGGTTGGCCTCCCACCCAGCGGTAGTCGACGCTAAAACCCATGGCCGTTCCTGTGGGGAGCGTTTGCGCGAGTGCTACGCCGGTCGAAAGCTGAATCGGATAGCCCGCTGAAACCGACCGACCGACAGGACGCGGCGTTTGCTCAGCCCCCCGACGCGGTCTTCCACCTGCGGGCAAACTGCGATCGGAAGATGCATCAGCCCCGGCAGACTCCGTTTTCAATCCGGGCCAAGGCCGCACAGGGTAGGGAGCCGATCCCGAACTCGCTTTTTGGGAGCCCTCAGCTGCCGAGCCGCCGGGAGCCGCACCCTCCCCCGCCGGTGGCGACCCAAAAACCCCCGCGGAAATCTCGCCGTGTTCAGTCGCATCGGAAGTTTGTTCGGCGAAAGCCGCCGCCCCGCTCCCTAAGGGCTTTGAGGAAGCTATCGTCCGGCCCGCGGATACCTCCCCTGGAAACCGCGTCGCCTCCGGCTCCTGCATGGTGGCCGATTGACCCGGTTCTTGCGAAACGCTTTCCCGTTGATTTTCCGCCGTTAAACCCGCGGAGCCTGTAGCGGTGGGCCGCCGGTCGTAACCGGTTTCGCATCCCAGTACTAGCGCGGCCACTACCCCCACAAGGATAAGATGTTTTTGCGGATTGGGCCAAGAAATGCTTTGTGCCCTCCCATTCCGCGGAAACTCCCCGCGGAGATCGCTCCCCATTGCTCCAATGGTGGACAAAGCCGCGGTGTAGGTCTGCATGATCCCCCCCTTTCGGTAAAGCCGGATTTGAGAAATTCAAACGAATCCCTGCGATCCGCGGCGCAAACTCGAGTGTGCCACCCGTAGTTGAAGTGACCCAGTCCATCAACATTTCCAAATCAATACTAGCGTCATCGTTCCGATGAGCGACTTCAACCCAGCCGCTACGCAATTAATCAACATTTCCGAATCAATGCTAGGGCTGCCTGTTTCGTTCCGAATCCTTGCGATTCCGAACAGATCCCCGATCGCCCGTTGGATCTTGGACTCCCGAAGCGCCGGCTTTTTAACAAGACTCCGGCGATTTAAGGGAAATCCGAAGCTGCCCATCGCGGGATTTAGCGTCGCCGCTACTTCTTCATTAGTGGCGCGCCGCCGCTAAACGTGCAAGATCCCGGCGGGGCGCAAATCATTACCGGGACATGCATTTGCTACGGAAACCGCGGGTTTTGGGCGGCGACCACGAAATTCTTGTTGACCCAAAGAGATGAGAAAGCGACGATACTGCCGCTTAGCTGCGGCCGAAACCGGCGGATTTTTTCTGCTTGCGGCCCACACCCAGGTAAAAACGCCCAATCGTTACTAGAGGAAGATGTTTACAATAATCACATTTACACTAATGATTTGGCATTAGAATACGTGTAGCGGAAGCAACCGGAAATAACAAAACGAAGATTCGTGCGGTATGACGCCGTTAACCAAAATTCATTTCGACGATAAAGTAATGCATGAATCAACTTTCAATCGGTGAAGTTTCAGTCGTTAGGCTTGACGAAATATCCGTTTGGCATGACGGAAAGGGGAACGGTGAACACCAAATCTGAACAATTGTGAGCATGGGAAATGCTTTAGCTTTCCTTCGCACGTGTTCGTTGAATTGTCGCCCCCTTTCGTCTGCCAGCCGCCTTTCGGTGCGGAGACATACAAATATCGTCGAATTGGTTTTTTAGTGGGCTGGCAAAGCGAAAGAAGCTGGGCAAAATAGTTCGGATGAATCGAATAGACGCGTTTCTGATTCGGGGCAAAAAATTTGTTCCGGGTGAAAACTCGAACAATAGGGTGAGTTTTTCTTATGCGACAGATCGCGGGATTAGGCCGGTCATACCACGGAGTTGCCGGTTCGCTGGTGGATCGCGATTCGGGTCGCTGATGAAGCGGGGTTGAAGCGGTTTTCGACGCAGTATGCCGATAAAAACTGACGTAGTCATCACCGGACTAGGGGTGGTTTGCCCCATCGGAGTTGGATGCGATCAATTCTGGGAATCCCTCCGACGGGGACGGAGCGGACTCCGTCGGGCGGAGATCCTCGACGGTGCCCCGATGTCCCCGGCGGCCGTGGGGGAGGTCACCAATCTGGATGCCGCGCAATTCGTCCGGCCCCGCAAAGCCCTCAAGGTGATGAGCCGCGATATTCAGCTTGCCTTCGTGGCCGCAGAGTTGGCCTGCCGCCAAGCGGGGATTGCCCCCGGGCAAGTCGATCCGGAGCGATTGGGGGTGGTCTTCGGGGCCGACATGATCTCTTGCGAGCTGGAGGAGCTAGCCCCGGCCTATCGGCAGTGTCTGACCAACGGAAGCTTCGATTCTAGCCGGTGGGGAACCCAGGCTATGGGGGAGATGTTCCCCCTTTGGATGCTCAAATATCTGCCGAATATGCCGGCGTGCCACATCGGGATTGCCCTCGATGCCCGGGGACCGAATAACTCGATTGTGCTGGGCGAGGTTTCGAGCCTTGCGGCGATCGCCGAGGCGGTTCGCGTCATCGAACGCGGACAAGCCGACGCGATGATCGCCGGCGGCACCGGCTGTCGGACCCATCCGATCGTCTGGTCGCGGCGACCGATTTACCAGCCCTGTGAGCGATTTCGCGACCCTGCCGAAGCTTGTCGCCCTTTCGACGCGCGAAGGGCAGGTCAGGTATTCGGCGAAGGGGCCGGGGCGATCGTTCTCGAGCGCCGCGAACATGCCGCGGCTCGTGGTGCGCGGCCTTTGGCCCGGTTAATTTCCTTTGCCGCCAGCTTTGAGCCCAAACCTCGCCATTCGCTCATCACCGGAGAAGCGATCCGCTCCGCGATCCGCCGCGCCTTGGCCGATGCCGGACTAACGCCCCAGCAGATCGGTCATGTCAATGCTCACGGGCTCAGCACGCTCCATGATGATGCTGTCGAGGCGCAAGCCATTCGGGCCGAGCTGGGAAGCGTACCGGTGACGGCCCTTAAAAGCTTTTTCGGGAATTTGGCGGCCGGCACGGGTGCTGTGGAACTAGTGGGCAGTGTGCTGGCGATTGTGCATCGGGAAATCCCGATCACGCTAAATTATGAGATCCCCGATCCTCAGTGCCCCATCGAGGTTGTGCACGGTCAACCGGCACCCTTGCACGAGCCGACCGCCCTGTGCCTAAACCACGCATGGACGGGCCAGGCCCACGCGATCATTCTCGGTCCGGCAGACTAACGCTCTTCATTCCGCAGGGTCTTGCCCCTTCATGCGGTGAGAGCTCCCAACGTGCGTGCGCCGAAGGGTTTCATCTACGCTCTTGCCCCTTCATGCGGTCAGAGCTCGGCCCTTCGTTCGGTAAGCTGAGGGCCTCCCTAAGGGGCCCTCAGGACACCTTCATTCGGCAGGGTCTTGGTCCTTCGTTTCGTAAGATCTCGGCCCGACAGAACCCCTTATCAAAGAGTGCCTAAAGCATGCCTTAACAAAGAGTGTCTAAAGTATCACGTAACTTCGTTCGAAAGCCCCGGTACGGTTGCCGGATTAAGCTCGCGCTTTAGCGGCGATACCGCGAGCCGCTTGCCCCGCAAATTCGTGTGCCTCGTGGAGCCGATCTAATCAGCGTGCTTCGATATCTCAAGATCGCAGTGGTTCACTATCTTTTTCAATATCTTAATACCGCAGTGTTTCCATTTTGCCGACCGGGCTTACCCGGGCGTTCTCATTCTGCCGGTCGCATTTCCCAGGGCTTTCTAATTCTGCCTAATTCTGCCGGACAAATTTCTGGACCCGTTTGCCGATAATATCGCCGGCGTAGATATTGCCTTTTGAGTCCAGCGCGATCCCGTGTACCCAATTCAGTTCCCCCGGCTTTTCTTCACCATCGATACCCTTGGGGATGGTCCAAAGCTGAAGCATCCGACCCGTCCTATCGAACCGGGCAAACATCTGATCTTTTGGCGGGCAGCTTAGCGTGCCATCGGTTTCCCGCCAGGGCATCGGCGAGCATCCGCATATCCAGATTTCATCCTCCGGGCTGATCCAAAAACCCCACGGAACCATCAAATTGCGCCACTCGGCCAGAAATCGGCCTTGACGGTCGAAGACCTGAACCCGCGCATTATTTCGGTCCGCGACGTAAAGCCACCCCTTGGAATCCATGACAATCGCGTGGACCAAGCTGAACTGGCCCGGTTCGACGCCCATGCTCCCCCACTCGCGGACCAATTGCCCGTTGGCATCAAAATGTGCCACACGCGAATTCCCGTAGCCATCGGCGACGAAAACCTCGCCACTAGGCGAGATCGCCATGTCGGTCGGCATATTGAAATGGGTAGCATCGCAGCCGGGCTCGCCGGGTGTTCCCAGAATACGCAGAATCTTTCCCCGCGGGGAGAGCTGGAGCACGATGTGGTTGCCGACATCACAAAGCCAAACATTCCCCTGCGAGTCGAACTTGATTTGATGGGCACTCATGTTCTCGAGCAAAGCCCCGAAGACCTCCTGGCCCCAGGCGAAGAGAAATTCACCGTCGGCCGAGTAAACTTGAATCGGCGGCACGGCTCGCGTGTAGACCCACACTCGATCTTCCTTATCGACGGCGACCCCAGGGCACGCTCCCCACGGCATATCCGTCGGTCGCTGCGGCCAATTGGGATCTACTTCGTACCAAGTGGACAGGTTGATCCGCGGGTAATCCGGGAGCTGTGGTGCTGCCTGGGCCGGCTGTGTCTGCTGCTGGGCCTGCTGCTGCTGCTGCGACCAAGCTCCCTGCGAGCCGAGGAGCCCAATCCCGCCAACGGCAATCGCTAGCCCAAGCCACCCGGCAAACCAAGTGCCGGTCCCAAAGAAACTCCCTTTCCTCCAATGACCGCGACGAAAGCTCTTACGCTCATACCATCCTGAAATCATGGGAAAACCCTTTCTTGCTCACTTCGGTGATAAGCCGCCCTATCCGACGATTGCCCCCCTTTTGCAACGACGATTGCAGGCCCTTTGCAAATTCTGCGGCAAAAGCCCCGCCTTCAACTTCGAAAGAAAGCAACCAATTTGTGCTCGCTCGAACACTTCGCCGCATTGATCCGCCGTCAAGTGCTAACTTTTTAGGATCGGTCTCAATGATCCTCCCAAAAAGTCGCGACAAATGTCGGGTCGAAACCGCTCGGGCGGAGAGGCCGCCGCAAAAGGCTTTCGCCCCGAAAATTCTATTTCCCGCGAAAAAATGGCTTTTTTCTGGGAGGGCCAAAGGTGCCTCGGCTAATTTTACTCCTCCGGGAACATAATCTCCGTGTGCCTTAGCATAATCTCGGCGAGCCTGAAAAACCACCGCCTTTGGGGGCGGCTTTGGAGGCGAAAAAGGCTGCGGTGTGAAGCAGGTCCCGATACTTCACCGCGAGAATCGCACTTTGGAGTTGTCAAAGTTCTCAGTAAAAAGGTAGAAAGCAAATAGGAGCGATCACCAAGAAAAGCGATCCGGACGAGTAAATCGTTCGCGACGCGGGGGCAAGCACCCACTAAGCCATTAAAAATAGCGACCAAGAATCAAGAATATGGTCATCAGGAATAAGCAGGAATTAAGGGGAACAAAAGGTAGGAGGGAAAATCAGGCGGATTCTAAGGGCCGAGGGATTGTAAAGCCGAGAAACCTCCCCCAAGAAAAGCAAGAAGCTACGGCGAAGCTGCCCAGAAGCTACTAACCTAGTTTCCATAATAAGGCACACGGCACGGCTTTGACGCCCTGCCCCCCCAGAACACTTAAGAAGCTACTAAACCAGTAGTCATAATAAGTTCCACGGCGAATACGAGTGCAAACCGGCCGCAAATGCTGGCTAATGCAGGACGGTAGCGCGGTCCACGGTGCGGCGGAATTCCCCCGGTTGCTACGATTCCGGCCGGGAAGGTGGCATCAATTTTGCGGGATGTTTCGGCGGAATGAGTTTTGCAGATCTGTCCTCCCAGATAACAACGGGTTCCGCCGGGGTGCGATTACCTTATCGGTGGATCTCCTGAATCGCGAGGAGGCGTGAGATAAGTGCCGGCATCGGTCTTGCCGAGGCGTTTACCGGAAAAAAACTTGTTAGATAACCCCGGTGTGCAAACCCCGGAGTACAAATCCTGATTCGTTAGGTTACGTGGGAATGCAAATTGTGATCGGTAGACTACCCCGCAGGACAAATCGCGATTTGTAAATTGCCCCGGAAACTACAAATCATGAGGGGTAGATTCCCCCGGAGTCCAGCCGATAAAACGCCTTAGGCTCCCGCAGGCGGAGAAACGGCCCGGAATGAAGCGGCAATCCGGGGGAATGTAGATCGAAGTGAAAGAGAGTCTTGAAGGGTTCTTCCGGCAAGAAAGTGTGAAGGTTTCTCCAGCAGGAAAGGAGGAACGAGTGGCCATTGATCTAGCAGTAGTCCCGGTGGCAGGTCGAGGAACGCGGCTTTTGCCCCTGACCAAAAGCCAACCGAAAGAAATGCTCCCGGTGGGGCGGCGGCCCGTGGTGCAGTATGTGGTCGAAGAATTGGCCCGGTGTGGGATCAAACGGATTCTTTTTGTTACCGGGCCGGGAAAGACGGCGATCGAAAACCACTTCGATATCGATGTGGAGTTGATCAACCATCTCCGCGAAACCGGCAAAGAGGAGTTTTTGGCCGAGTTAGCCTTCGAACGGGAAGACGTGGAGTACTTTTACGTCCGTCAGCGGCGGCAGCTTGGGTTGGGCCACGCCGTGTTGTGTTCGCGGGCATTCGTCGACGGGGACTGCTTTGTGGTGGCACTGGGCGATTCGATCCTCGGACTCAATGAACGATCGCGTATCGTCGAGGTCATGGTGGAGCGGTTCAAAGCGAGCGAAGCCGCGGCTGTGATCGCCTTCGAGGAGGTCGCGCCGGAAGATGTCGCCGAATACGGGATCGCCCTGCCGCGCGACAAAGATGCCGAAGTATTCATCCTCGATGATTTGGTGGAAAAACCCGACCCTTCTCAGGCCCCAAGCAACCTGGCCGTGGCCGGTCGGTACGTCTTTAGCCCGGTGATCTTCGAGGCTTTAGCGGAAACGCCGCCGGGCAAGAACGGTGAAATTCAATTGACCGATGCGATTCGGCGGTTGATTCGTGCCGGAAGAAAAGTCCTCGGAATCCGTCTGCCGCCGGGCGAAAGGCGCTTCGATATTGGCCATTTCGAGAGTTACTTCCGGGCCGTGGTCGAGTTCGCCGTAGCCGATCCACAATTCGGGGCTGCTCTGCGGCAGCGGCTGGGAATCAAAAGTTGCTAATTTGCGGAGGGATTGATTGACCGCCTCATTTGCATGAGTATTGATTGTCTGCCGATTCGCGTGCGGGGATGCCGACCGCCAGTTGCACGGCAAGATGCCGCCAGGAGCGTTTGAGAACACAATCCGGATCGTCATCTTCAAAAGAACAACGATGATTCGACGCCAGCCGGAAGCCTTCTTGAATTGCGTGGTCTTGAGCTATCCGGAGGTATTGCTGGAAGGGCTTACGGCGGGCTCTGCGATCGAAAAGTGCGTTACCAGGGTGTCTCGTTTTCGCCACTTTGGCTTTCAGCAATTCGGCTGCTGAAAGAAAAAGAAACTGCTAAAGGTAAAGCCGCAAACCGGGCGATTTGCGCTAGTTTCCCGGCGGTAGGGGAGTGATCGATGAGGCTCATCCGCAAAAAGGCATTTGCCCGAGCAGGTTTGGTGGGTAATCCCTCCGACGGCTATTACGGCAAAACCATCTCCGTGATCGTGCGGAACTTTTGGGCCGAGGTGAGCCTCTACGACTGGGACGAATTGGAAATCCTATGGAGCGATGAAGATCGCAGCCGATTCCACTCGATTTACGAGCTCATCCGCGACGTGAAATTGCACGGCTATTACGGCGGGATTCGCCTGGTGAAAGCCACGATCAAGAAGTTCGTGGAGTTTTGCGCGTCGCAAGGTTTCGCCCTGCATGGACAGAATTTTTCTGTGCGATATCAGACGAATATCCCCCGGGCAGTGGGGTTGGCCGGTTCCAGTGCTATCATCATTGCTACCCTGCGGTGCTTGATGGAATTTTTCGATGTGCGGATTCCCCAGCGGGTCTTACCGTCGCTTGCCCTATCGGTGGAGCGCGACGAGCTGGGGATTGCCGCCGGCTTGCAGGACCGCGTCATCCAAGTGTACGAAAATTTAGTATACATGGATTTTGGGCGGGACCGGATCGAGCGGCTTTGCGGCCTTGAGTGCGGAGTGTATGAACCATTAGATCCGCAGCTTTTGCCGCCTCTTTACCTGGCTTATAGCACCGATGCCGGGGAACCGACCGAGGTTATTCATAATGATCTCCGGCAGCGCTATCAAATGGGCGACCCGAAGGTCTTGGCCGCCATGGAGCAATTTGCGCAGTTGACCGTTCAAGCCCGCCAGGCCCTGCTGGAAAAAAATGTGGCTCGATTGGGAGAGCTCATGAATGCCAATTTTGACCTCCGGCAATCCATCTGCCGAATCGCCGAACGGCATCGGCAAATGGTTCAGGTGGCGCGCGAGGTCGGAGTGCCGGCAAAATTTGCCGGCTCAGGCGGCGCGATTGTGGGGATTTGCCCTGATGCGGAAACCTTCGGCAAACTCCAACAAGCGATGGCGAAAATCCGTTGCGAGGTCATTCGCCCTCAGGTGCTCTTCGGCAATCAGGATTGACTCAAGCCCGTGACAAAGGCCCCCTTGCCTCGCTTCGAGGGAACAGAAAGTAAGCCCGCGGCGAACGTAAGCCCGCGGCAAACAAGCGCAGTCTGGGACAGGGGAAATCCCCGCGGGACCAATCATCGGTGCAGTGGCCCCCGTGAAGCTTGAAGTTTCTGAGGCCAAAATTCAACTCGAATGTTTTGATGCGGGGGGAGGTTGCCTGCGTTTCAAGCTCTTGCAACACGGGGGTGTTGCGGGGGAGCGGGAAGCAAGATCGATGAATTTCGCACACACCCCACACACGGCGAGGAGAACGCGAACTTGCACAACTTGTCCTGGCGTCAAACTGGGGGTTTGCCGATTGTGGCATTTCCCGGGGTGTGGGTTCGGGAAATCCGCCAGATCGAGGGTTTGAATGAGTACCGGGACGATTGGCACCGGCTCCTGGGGGATTGTCCCTTCGCAAGCTTCCTGATGAGTCCCGAATGGCTGGAGATCTACTGGCGATATTTTGCGGGCGGTCAACAGCTACGAATTCTGGTGGTCCATTCGGGGGAAGAGGTTTTGGGGATCGTTCCCCTGGTGGTGCGAAAAGAGCAAACCCCTTCTGGGCCCATGCGGATCTTGGGCTTTCCGTTAGAGAATTGGGGAAGTTTTTACGGACCGGTGGGGCCGGATTCGACCGCCACTCTGGTTGCAGCATTTCAATACGTGGCAGGTCAGAAGCGCGACTGGCATCTAGTGGAACTGCGCTGGATGGTTCGTGCGACTTCGGAACTACCTTGCGACAGTGCGGTGAAGGAACCATCCGCCTGCGTGCTTCCTTTTGGGATTATGAAGGAGGCCGGCAAGGAGGCTTCCGAAATCCAGCCGCATCCGTGCGCTCAGCCGGAGGTTGATCACCACTCTGGCCCGAGCCGCACGGCGCGAGCGCTCGCCTGGGCTGGGCTGCCGGTGCGGGAAGATCCCTGGCAACAAGTCGCGCTGGTAGATCTGAGTGGCACGTGGGAGGAGTATTGGCGGGAACGTCCTGGCCATTTGCGGAAAGAGCTACCGCGTCTGGAACGGCGACTGACGGAGCGCGGCAAGCTCGAGTACCGCCGTTACCGCCCTTGCGGCGAAAACTTCGGCGAAGCCGATCCCCAGTGGGACCTATACGACATGTGCGTGGAAGTTGCCCAACGAAGCTGGCAAGCGCGGTCGAACACCGGCCGCACGCTGTGTCATCCGTCTATAGCACGCTTCCAGCGCGATGCGCACGCGGCAGCCTGCCGATTAGGGTGTGCGGACATCAATCTACTGCTTCTCGATAACCGCCCCATTGCGTTCGCCTATAACTACTATTGGAAGGGTCGGCTCACCGGGCTAAGAAAAGGCTATGACGAGGCTTGGGCACGATTCAGCCCCGGAGCCTTGCTCGATCGGAAGATGTTCGAGGATAGCTTTCGCCGGGGAGACCGGTGGTACGATTTAGGAGCCGGGTATTTAGAGCCCAAGCGCCCCTGGGCCACCTCGATCGTGACGACGGTTCGCTACACGCATTATCCGCCGTGGGTATTTCGGGCCCAATTCGTGCGGTGGCGGCGGTGGCTAGCTCGCCGGATTTTCTCGCGGGAGACATTGCTGGACAGACATGCCGGCGAGCGTTAGCGGCACCTATCGAGTCATTAAAAGACAAAAGCTAGGTGGTAGAAGAATCTTTGTGGTTGGGACGTCAAATCATGGCGCAACAAGGGGGAATCGATGGCCCCAACCACGGGGGAATCAGCCTCCAAACTGCTCATGTGTAGCGCGCGGAGATGATGGCCCCACCAACGGGGATCAGCCCGGTAAACCGGCGGCCGAAATGGCCAGCGGTCGGTTACCGAAAATGGACCGATAAATTCTCCGGATGTGGGTAGGAGGGTCGATCGGATCGCGGTCTCTGCCGAACTGTGTGCTTTTCGGTGGACTGGGGCGCAGGAGGCAGTCCCTGAGTTGCCGACATCCGCGAGGGATTGGGTGCATCCGGCTCGTCCGCCGCAAAATACCTTTGGACCCATCCGAGGATCCCGGCTGCCGTGAGGATCGCGCAAGCCATCCCGCCAGGACTGAGGGGACTGGGAACCATCGCGGGCCAAAGCCACTTCCCCAGGGCTGGACCAACCGTGCAACCTACCATGCCGATGCAGAGCGTGGCCCAGGGACCCACAGGCCGATTTGATGGCACCATGGCCCGCGCGGCCAATCCGGCAACGGTCGCCAGCCCGATCCAGCACAAAATCGCGGCGATCCAGGGCTCTGCCCACGGCGGCAAATGGTATCCGAACATGGCCGATTGGTCCGTGACATAAGGGCCATGAATTCAGGTTTCGATGCCACGTGCTTGCTCGCCTGGCCAACCGCACGAGTCTTTCTGTACGCGCGGCGGGCCGGGGAGGAAGCTCGGCATCCGGCTTGCGCATCCCATACGGCGCGATTCTTCGGCAAAACTCCCCGAGCTGCCGGCTACGCATCAACCGGCTAAATCGCTACGTCTCACAACGGCTAAATCTAGGCATCATGCCGGCTAAATCTACGTATCACCGGCTAAAGCTCATAACCGATCATAACCGACAAGGGCGCGGTTCATCCTCGGCCACAACCTATTTGCGGTCAACCTATTTGCGGTTCGGGCCGCTCCTCGTGGGTACGTGGGCCGAAAATCAGGGAAAAATCAAGAAAGAAGGCTGCGTCAACCGGGGGCAAACGCAGCCTTCTTTCGGAATCGGCGGGGCGTCTTACTTTTTGGTGATCGTCCGCTGGATCTATGATTTGGCTCCCGGCAGGTGATCGCGGATTCACGAAGCACGGGATAACCCCGACTGTCTCCCTTTGCGGAGAGTTTCTTCCTTGAGGGACTTTTTCCCCCTTGACCGACAAACTCTTACTTTACGGAGCCAGTGGGCCCTCGGCAGGCGGGGGTGCCGGGATTTCCTCAGCACGTGCGGCCTTAAGGGCAGCGGCCTCCCGAGCCAACTTAAATTCTGGACCAGGGGCGAAGTACTGCACGTCGTCTTTCATATAGTAGGGGCTCGGCAAGGTCTGACCACCCATCTCCACCTGACAACCCGATAAGCCCACCACCACTCCTGCCGTCAAGGTCAGGAAACTCCACGCAAGCCAACGATTTGGGCAAGTTGGTCGCCTCATCCCCCCTAGTCCTCCTCGCTTATGTCTCACTGAAGGCATACCGCACCGCGGGCCGCCTACGAACGGGGGTAAACTCACGGCCTCCGAGTCCATAAACACACCATCTCCGTTACCACCCATATCGTCGGAATGGGGGGGAAAACTTTAAGCGGGCAAATCGCTCAGAGGAATTGGAGAGCGGCAAATCGGAGTGAAAAGCCCGAAAAATGTCACGAGCCGCAATTGAGACACAATATTCATCGACAACGTGATATATAGATTTTGCGAGAGATCGTCTCTTCTCGTGCGGTGCCGATCGCCTATTGGACTTGCCGGAGGAGATCCACCAGGAGGGATACCGGCGGGGATTTTCCCGAGGTCATCCCCCTTTTCTATCGGCTTTTTATCGGCCTTTCATCCGCCCCTACCATTTCGGCAGTTGATGCCTTAGGTGGCTTAGTGCGATGACGCGCCGTCGATATTTGGGGTTCAAAGGGGGTTCAAAGCCGGAAGCCACCAAAAGGGGGTAAAACATTCGGAAAAGCACAGCTGACAGAGAGCTGAGGCTGCAAAAGCTTGCGGCTCCCAAAGCTTCAGAAAAATTGAGGCTCCACCGCCTTAGGCGAGGAATTCGAGGGGAATCCCTCTTGCGGCAACTCAGCCGAGAAAGGTCGCTTAGCAAGTCGCGGTGAACGACCCCATTCCAAATAATGTTTCTCCACAAACAGATATATCCCCCTGCTACGAAATTTTTTCGAAATAGGGCATTATGGCTATGTAATTCAAACATCTGTTTGATACAATTGATTGAAGCAGGTGTTTAAATCGACGAAGTCGTAAGGCATACTGCCGGGAAAATGTCAGGCCTTTGCCGACGCGCGGGCGGCATCGGCACCGCCGAGATGTTCTTCCGAAAAAAGGTTGCCCATCCAGGGGGTGTCTGCGTCTTTTTCGTTTGATTCATGTCCGGTTTTGAGGAACCTGTGGCGAAACAACATGGTAACCACCCAGCGGCAGTTTTCGGGGAAGTAGATCGCTAGTTGCGGGGGGAAATAGAAATCCCCAGGAACATAGAAATTTTTTGCGGACAGAGGAGGCAGCACTTTGTTGACTCTTTTATGGAATCAACTCTTTTTTATGGAATGAACTGCAACTCTTTTTTATGGAATCAACTCTTTTACGAAAACTGGATCACGCAGAAACGGAGGCAGCATTTGTCAAGAAAGATTGATCCTTCAGCACTTCCGCAAGACCAAACCTACGAGACTTATTTTCTTAGGCTTGCACAAAGCGTTGAGTTTCTCTGGCTTGCACGAAGCTTTGACTATCCCTTTTTGGCTTGCCCAAGCCTTTCTTAGCTTGCCTAAGACCTCGGGATCAACGTGGGGGCAAAGCTTGAAAGTGGGGACAAAGCTCGGCGGGGACCAAGAAGGATCGGGGTTGCGGTCCTGAGCCGAAGAAGCGGCAAGCAAAAATTTGGGGGGAACCAGTAGCACGGAAAAGCCCCATCAAACAGTCACAAGATCACAAGATTAAAGGAAACGCAATAAATGGGCGACGAGGACGTACGCGCTAAGCTGATCGCAGCCGCCGGGCCAGTTTTCGCCCAGAAGGGTTATACCCGGGCCACGATCCGGGAGATTTGTCGCCGGGCAAAGGTTAATGTGGCAGCGGTCAATTATCACTTTGGGGGAAAAGCTCGCTTATACCGCGAAACGGTGGCCGCCATCCATCCCACGCGTTTTTCTCAGGAGACCGGCGTGCAATGGGCCGACGATACTCCACCGGAAAAGAAACTCCGCGATTTCATCGCCCTCATGCTTCGGCGAATGCTCGAACACCAACTCACCGGTTGGCAGGAGCGATTACTCGTGCGTGAGTTTCTGGAGCCGACCCCCTTCTGCCGGAATATGATCCGCGAGCATCTCGGCTCCGGCTTGCGGGTTTTGCAGGGGATTGTTCGCGAGCTACTTCCGGCCGATTTGCCGGAGGAGGTCGTCCTGCGATATGCACTGAGTATTATCGGCCAATGCGTGTACTATCGCACGGCGAGAAATATTCTGCCGATCATTCTGTCACCCGAGCAAGCGAAACGGATTACCCAGATAGATGCCCTGGTGGAACACATCACGGCGGTCTCTCTGGCGGCCATGCGCGCTGCAAGAGATCGAGGAGATGATGGCAGAGTTGGGAATTCTTTAATTCCGGAGAGAGCAACCCCGTCGGCCGAAGAGAGCTTTGAAGTTCTTTCGCAGGACATCTCGCCGGAACCGAAACGGGGGGTAGAAGAGCCGGCCGAGGCGGCGGGCATCGAAACAAGGATTTGACGAGTCATTGAAACGAGGAAGTGACGGAAAAGGCACACCACTGTCCCCAAGCATCCTTTCCCCAGAGGCAGCGGAAATGTCGTCCATTTGGCGTGTCGTAACCCCCTTGGTCATCTTGGCCACGGGAATTGCCGTGTTTTTAGTGTTGGCCCTGCGTCCGCAGAGCGAAGGCCGGGTCGTCCCCCCAACGGTGGTGCCGCTTGTCGAGTTGGCGGAAGCCAAAGCTCATCAGGGTAGCTTGGATCTGGAGGCCGACGGCGTCGTGGTGGTGTTTCGCCAAATTCAACTGGCGGCTCAGGTGGAAGGGCAAATCGTGTTCAAAGACGCGCGGTGCCGGGCGGGACATTTGGTACCCCCAGAGACGGTATTGCTGAAAATTGATCCTGAGGATTATGAGATCCGAGTGAAAACCCTCGAGCAGGAACTGGCTCAGGCCATCAAGTCGCTGGCCGAGGTGGATGTGGAAATCGGCAACACCGAACAACTTCTGCGACTGGCCGAAGAGGATTATCAACTGCAATCGAGAGATTATGCCCGGCAGCAGCAACTGCATCGCGATCGCGTCATCAGCGATGCGGAAGTCGAACAAGCCCGCCGGCAGCTCCTGCAATCGGAGAATGCCCTTACCGGCCTAAAAAACCAATTGCGACTCTTGCAAGCAAAAAAGGAGCGGCTCCAAACCAGCAAAGAGCGGGCGGAGGTTCAGCTCGATGAAGCCAAACTACAGCGGGCACGAACCGAGGTACGCTCCCCGGCCGATAGTGTCGTGGTGGTCACGCGTGATCTGGTCGAAGCCGGCGATTACGTGCGCGTGGGTACCGCTTTGGTGGTTTTGGAGGATGTGACGCGGGCCGAGATCCGATGCAGCCTGCGGCCCGATCAATTGGCTTGGGTCTGGGCTTCCGCGAACCAATTCCCCATTGCCCCGGAACAATCCGATCGCTCCGAGCCCTTTGCCCGGGCGTACGCCTTGCCGCGGGTGCCGGTGACGGTGGTCTATCCGTTCCAAGGAGCCGAGTTTTTGTGGGATGGCGTGCTGTGGCGTTATGAGGGGTTAGGGCTCGATGAACCGACGCGGACGGTACCGTGCCGAATTCTGGTGGAGAATCCGCGGGTGGTGCGCCGGGGGGATACCCCAGAGGCTTGGCGAATGCCCTCGCAACCGCCGGCCCTCGTTCGGGGGATGTATGTCAACTTGCGCTTGCACACTATGCCGGGGATCCGCTTGCTGCGTATTCCGGAGCAAGCGATTCAGCCGGGCAACTGGATTTGGCGTTTCGATCCCATCCCGGAAGGCCCATCCGACAGCCAGAATCCGCAGATGGGGAAGACAAGATCGGCTCCGGGCAGTAACTCCCTTGCAGCCGGGGACAATCCGCCGCGTTCCGATCCGGAAGGATTCCCCGGCACGACAGACGCTTCCCGGCAAGCTTCGCCCGAAGCAGACGCTCAGCAGGCTGGACGCCGCGGTCAAATTACCCGCGTGGAGGTACAGCCTTCTTCGGTCCTCCGGATTCGGCGGCTTTATTACCGCGATCCCCTCGGCGAGCGAGTGATCGATGGGCGACGGTTGCAAATCGTTCAAGGTCAATTGATTTTTGTGGATGATCGGGGGGAGAGTCGCGTGCTGGGACCGGCGAAAGTCTCTGTGCTAGAAAACGGCGAGCCCCAGCTTTTGGACGGCGTGCAATATCGGGTTGTCGATGGCATCGTGCAAAAACGCGAGCAAGGGGGGTGGAAAGAGCTGCTTTTGCCGCGACTAGTGGTGGAGGAAAACTCCGGCATCCTCGTGCGGGAAACCCGGTATGTCGTGGTCATCGAGCGGCCGGGGGTTTTGGAGCCCGGCTCGCTGGTGGTAATCACCCCGGTGGCCGCCAGCGCGGGGAGTGTGGTCCAAGAGCATCGGCCCCTGTGAACTCGGAGTACCGCTGCGCATGAAATCGCTGATTCGTTGGGCAATCAACAACGCACCCACGATGAACACGCTCATGTTGGGCGTGATCGTGTTGGGAATCGTCGGGTTGTGGCAATTACGCCGGGAAGTGTTTCCCGAATTCGAACTGGAAATCATCATGATCACCGTGCCCTATCCGGGCGCGAGTCCTGAGGAAGTCGAAGAAGGGATCTGCCAAAAGATCGAAGAAGCCGTTCAGGCGATCAGCGGGATCAAAAAGGTCAATTCGGTCGCCATGGAAGGCACTGGTTCGGTGGTCCTGGAACTGCACGCCTATGTCCGCGATGTCCAGCGGGTGCTCAACGAGGTTCGCGCTGAGGTGGATCGGATTCCCAGTCTACCGGAATTGGCCGAGGATCCGATCATCAAGCAAATCACGCTCCGCCGAGGGGTGATTCGCGTCGGGGTATTGGGTCCGGAAACGAACGATCCCGATGCCGAATTCAAACTTCGGGAAGTAGCTGAACGGGTGCGCGACGAGCTTCTCGAGCTGCCCAGCATCTCCTTGGCCGAAGTGATCGGCGCTCGGGAATATCAGATCGACGTCGAGCTTTCCGAGAAAACCCTCCGCCAGTACGGTTTAAGCCTTCAGAAAGTCGCTCAAATCATACGGCAGGAGAACCTGGAGTTACCGGGCGGGACACTTCGAGCGGAAAGTCAGGAGGTGATCCTTCGCGGAAAGAACAAATTCTTTACTGGTCCCGAAATCGCCAAATTGCCGCTCGTGACCCAGCCTAATGGGGTGGTGCTAACGGTAGGCGACCTGGGGCAGGTGCGCGACCATTTTGTCGATACCACGGCTTCCACGCGGATTAACCGGCGGCCAGGGCTGGTGATTTCCATCGACAAAACTGCAAGCGAAGACCTCCTGGCCATGGCCCGCGAGGTCCGCGAATTCGTCGCCAAAATCAATCAGCCCGATGGATTTCAACTGCCGCCAGGGTACGAGGTGACCACTTGGGCCGATATTTCGGTCCTGGTGGCCCAACGGCTGGAGCTGCTTACCCGCAACGGGATCCAGGGGCTGATCATTGTATTTGTTCTGCTAACTTTGTTTTTGAATTTCAAACTGGCGTTTTGGGTCGCCGTAGGGTTGCCGGTGGCGATTTTTGGCACCATGGGGATGATGTACCTTCGGGGCGATACCCTGAACATGATGTCCATGTTCGCCTTCCTGGTGGCCCTGGGGATTTTGGTGGACGACGGAATCGTCATTGGCGAGAACATCTACACGCATCGGAGGATGGGCAAATCGCGGGCACAGGCCGCGCTGGATGGCACCTACGAGGTCTTGCCGTCGGTCATCAATTCGGTATCCACGACCATCGTAGCCTTCATGCCTCTGATGTTTGTGCCGGGGTTGATCGGCAAGTTTATCGCCATTTTCCCGGTGGCGGTGATCACCATGCTGGTGATGTCCCTGATCGAGGCAACATTCATCCTGCCGTGCCACCTGGGGCACGAATCACCTCGGCGAAACCAAAGCCGCACTCGCGGTTGGGTGGAGCTTTGGAACCGATTGCCGGTGCCCATTGCCGGCTTGCTTTTCGCGGCCAGTCTTGGCGGGATCTTGGCTCTGTTGATTGTGCGCCCGGGCTTACCGTGGCAAGCGGCCAGCTTTCCTGAGGCAATCCCCCTGCTGGCCGCTTATGCAGGGCTTGTGCCGGCGGTGATCATCGTGGTTACTCAATTGCTGGCCCTGTGGCCTGCGCTGGAAAAGGGCTTGGAACGGGTCAACGAGGCGATGGACCGCACTTTGGCCCTATTCATTCACCGGAGCTATCTGCCCACTCTTCGCTGGGCATTGGATAACCCCACTACCGTCTTCGCGATCGCGGCAAGCGTCGTGCTGATGATAGCAGGATTGATCGCCGGCGGGATAATCAAATTTAATGCCTTTCCCAAGCTCGATGCGAACAATCTGGCAGCCACCGTGATCTTCCCGGACGGAACCCCGGCAAGTGTCACGGAAGCGGCTACCCGGCGTCTGGAAGACGCAATCTGGGAAATTAACGATCAACTTTCGAAGCCGGGCCGTCCGCTGATTCGCGTAACCCACCGTTCCGTAGGACCGACGAATGTGCTGGGGGAGATGGGTCCGCAACTTAGCGCCGACGGCAGCCACAGCGGGGCGGTAGCCGTGGAAATCGTCGACCTCGCCGAGCGGGATGTCACCAGTGAGGAAATCATCCGCATGTGGCGGGAAAAGGTGGGGGCCATCCCCGGCGTGGAAAGCCTCACGTACCGTGCCGAAGCACGCGGCCCGGGGGGATTGCCCATCGAATTTAAGCTCCTTGCCGTGCCGGCACAAATGGCTGCCTTGGAACAGGCGGTCGAAGCCTGCAAAGCCAAATTGAGCGAGTATAAAGGGGTCTTCGATATTACCGACGATTGCCGCAGTGGAAAGTGGGAATTTCAAATCCGCATCAAGGACTACGCCAAGGCCCTGGGCGTGCGACTGGCCGATGTGGCGGCCACACTCCGTGCCGCCTACTACGGCGAAGAAGTGATGCGGCTCCAGCGCGGTCGACACGAAGTGAAGTTGATGGTCCGCTATCCTGAAGAAGAACGCCGCTCCTTGGCCATGCTCAACGAAATCCGCATTCGCACTGCCGACGGCATCGAACGCCCCTTGCCCGAGCTGGCCGATATCCAGTTGCAGCGGGGATACTCGCGGATCCTTCGGCTGGATCAGCGGCGGGCCATCACGGTTACGGCCGATGTCGATGAAGCCCAGGCCAATGCCCAAGAAATCGTCAACGATTTTCAGCGAAATTTCCTCACCCCCTTGCTGGCTCGTCCTGAATTTCAAGGCATCCGGGCACGCTGGGAGGGAATGCAGGAACAAACCGCCGAATCGATCCGCGGGATGATCTACGGGCTCCTCATCGCGCTGGTGGCCATGTTCGCCTTGCTGACGGTGGAATTCCGCTCGTATGCACAGCCGCTGATGGTGCTGGCCATCATCCCCCTGGGCCTGGTGGGTGCCGTGTTCGGGCACTTAGCGCTCGGCTACGAAGTATCGCTCCTGAGCCTGTTCGGGATGGTGGCCTTGACGGGGGTGGTGGTCAATGATTCGATCGTGCTCATCGATTTCATCAACCATCGGTTGGCGGCGGGGCTTTCGATTCGTGAAGCGTTGCTCGATGCTGGTCGGCGAAGGGTCCGGCCCGTGCTTCTTACTTCGCTCACCACAATCGGCGGCTTAAGCCCCCTGATTTTGGAGCGCTCGTTGCAGGCCCAGTTTCTGATACCCATGGCCGTCAGCTTGTGTTTCGGCTTGTTGTTTACCACGGTGTTGGTTTTGTTTTTCGTGCCGGTGCTTTATCTGACCTATCACAAGATGTTGGCAGGCAAAGCGGACTCGGAGATGCCTCCGCCAGAGGCGCTTCCGGAATGGCCTGCCCCGGAGCAGCGCGAGGAACCGGCCGAAGTCTTGACTCACCCGTAGTCTTAAGCCACCCCTAACTGGGGCAACTTGAAATTCTCGGCTCCCCCCAAGCCAACGCCGAAGGGCTGAGAGCATCCCGACAACTGAAATTCAAAGAGCTCAAAATCCCCGGGGGGTTTGTGCCGGATTGGCCGATTGCAAAGAAAACCTTTTCCGGCGGATCGAAAGCTTTCTGAGATGGATCGCCGACTAGCCAAGCATCCGCTGGGCGGTGGGGTCCTTTTGAGGGTGGGTTCTTTTTTGCAGCGAGGTCTTTCGAGTCGCGCGAAACCCCCGCCTCCACTAGGAAGGATGACCAAATCCTTTGCATCGTGCACACCGGGATCCCCACGCGCAAATTACCTCCGCCAAAGGCCTTCAAAAAGCTGCTGCCATCGGGGCCAAATCCGCTCCGGGTCGGCAAGTTCAACCTGGAGATACTCTCGGGCCGCTTGGGCTAATTGGTGCCGATGTTCGTCATCTGCGGCAAGCCTCCGGACGGCCTCCGCCCATTGACGCCGATTCTCCACCAAGTAGCCCGTTTTTCCGGGCAGGATCATCTCCGACCAACCCCCCAGGTTCTCCACCACGATGGGAACGCCGCCGGCCATGGCTTCAAGACCTACCCGAGGCCAATTCTCGATTGCCCCACCCGTTAGAGGGGTCAACACATGAAGCGATCGGAGAAACTCGGGAACCGGCTCCCCCAGGGGTGGAAGGCATTCGGCCCAAGCCGGCGGCGCACCCAGCCTTGATTCCACCTGCGGCCCCCAGCCCAGAATCCGTAGTTTAAGGGGCACACCGCAAGTGGGGTAAACTTGCCAACTATCGGGGGCAAACTTGGCAGGATCCGCTCGGCTCACCCGGCCCAGCACCAGCACTTCCCCTCTTCCGTGAGGCCGAAACTGAAACGGGTATTCGTCGGCGAAAAAAGCCCCGGCAATTCGATGGCACTTGCGTAATGAAACACCGAAGCGTGCCAATTGCCGCACTAATTTCCTGTGCTGATACCTGCTTTGAAACACGTATGCATCGAACGCCCCATAGCGGCGATAGTGGGCATATTCCGCGGGAAAAAGCCAGTTCATGCAGCCCGCCCACACGAGTCGGCAACCGAGCCGCCGCAAGACCGACGCCTGCTGGAGAAAGACGCGATTACAGAAAGCAACGACCGTTTTTTGCCGAAGCTCCGAGCACTCGGCAAGCTCACCCGGCTCCAGGGACAAAGTGCGGCAACCGATGGCCGAGACCCGCTTGCGCCAACTTTCCGGGGCCGACCAAGTGGGAATACACACCACGCCCAACCCCGCCTCACGCCAAAGCCGCAGGGTGTGCCACAGCTCCGTGGCCGCCCCGCCGAGCTCGCCAGGATAACCGAAGACATAAATCGGCTCGAAAGACCTCGCGTCCATGGTTCGCAAGATAATCCCGGCTAATCAGCAGGACTTATCAGGGTCGATCGGTTTCGAAAGACAAAAGGGGGTCCCCCTCTGCTCGAGGGGGAAGACCTCGAAGCCGCACACGATTTGTGTTCCTAAGGCCTTCCCACCCATTCGAGGGGTAAACACTTAAGCTTGCTCCAAACTCAGAAGCGGGGTAAAGTCGGCCAAATCATAGAGGAAACCTCCCCCGGACCAAGGCTTCGACCAACTGCCGGCATCACCCCGATAGACGTGGTTCCAACCGTAGACTTGACCTTGACACTTCACGGCTCGCTCCAAGAACTTGTAACGAATTTCCCAGACGAATTCGCTCGGTCCTTGATCCAATGTGCCCGGAAAAAGCCTACTGACTCTTGCTCCGACAAAAAGCAAGGTCTCGGGCAAATAGCCGAGGAATTCCCCTGCATTCACTTTGCCCTGAAGCTCGGAAATAAGCGACCACGGTGGCCGCAATACTTTTCGCAGGGTGATCCAATGCTCGGAGACGGCGACGGTTTTCCGTAACACCCCTCCCGCGGACAACTGGGGTCCGGAAGGCCCATCCCAACGCCAACCTTCCGACGCCAGCTCCATCACCTCCTCGAAGCAATCGATCCGATAACTCAGCGGGCTGCCCGGGCTTTGCACCGGCATATCGGGGCGGAAGTCCTCCGCCAGCCACTCGTATTCCACGCTCACCTCCGCGAAGGAGCCGCTGTAGTCGTTCAAGCCGGCGGTGGGATCTCGTAGCATCTGCGGCCGCAATGTAGCCGGTTCCAACGGGCGGATGCGGACCCGGCGTGCAACCACCCCGGGCTTGCCCGGGTAGCTCGCCGCGGGGATCGCGCCGAATTCCCGAACTTGCCCCAACACGGTTTGGGCAAATTTCTCTCGGTCCTCCCACGGCACCAAGAAGCGTCTTTGGGCCCGAAAAGCCGAGGGCAAATACTCCTCGATTGGGGAGCCGGCCAGTTCGTGGAAAATTATGTTCATCGCCCACTGATTCCTTTCATCCTTATCCCCTTCCCCTTCATCCCGATCCCTTTGATCCTTTTTTTCTTCATCCTTATTCCTTTCATTTTCATTCCTTTCATCCTCACGATTCTTCGCTCGAACTGCTCCAGGAGCTTTCGGAGCTGGAGGAATTTTCGTAGCTGGAGGAACTTTCGGAGCTCGAGGAACTTTCGGAGCGGGAGAAGCTTTCCTCCGAACAGCTTTCCGAACTAGCGGATTCAGAGCTTGAGGAGCTGCTTGATTCCGACGAGCTGCCGGCCGCGGAGTTCATCGTTCCCAGCAGGAGGAGATCGAAGCGGATAGGCCCCCCTTCCGCCGAAAGCTCAAGAGCGCTTTGCCCGACAGTCACCGGCCAAGACTCCGCCCCCGCCGCCAGCACGACCATCCCCCCCGATGGAACGACAAGACTATCCCCCAGCGAATGAAATGGACCTAACCAGCCATCGATCGGTGCCGGCCGTAAGCGGATTTGGCCGGCCCCATCCGCCTCGTGATGGAGTAGCCAAAGTAGTGCGATCTTTTCAAACGAGATGAAAATCAGCGAGCCGAAGCAGGGGCGCTCCAGCAAGTCGAGCTCCAAACGCAGGGTCTCGCCCACGTCCAAAAGCTTGGACTCCAGGTACCAAACGGCATCCGCCCCCTCGCCGGTGGGGTCTGAATCCAAAGTCCACAGGTGTCGGGCCAGGTGGCTATCGACGATGGCTGCCTCGACCGCTTGATCCCGCCAGCTCCACCCGCATTGCACCAACAGTTGTCCGCGAAAAGAAAGACTCACCTTGATACCTCCGCGACCACGTGGGACACAATCGCCGTAAAGTGCAGCGTCTTCTGCCAGCAATCGACCCGAACTTCGCGGCCACTCGTACGCACAAGCCAAAAGCCCAGAAGCTCAACCCCCGGGGCAAGGCTCGTTCGCCAATTCTCAAAGGATTTCCGCACAAGCTGCGAAAGCCCCTCAAGCCACGCCGCCTGCGTATGCCAAATGTGCAAAGTCAGCTCCCATTGCTCGAGGTAGCCCGAGCTACTGCGCAGCCGGATGACCCCTTTCGGCGGAGCCAGTACCCCGCAAGGTAACATACGGGCAACTGGCTCGCCCGTGATCAGGTGTTCAGGTGGTAAGAGCCGGGTCAATTCCGCCACTTGGCTCCACCGAGTATGAAAAGCCTCAAGAAGCGCTGTCACCTGAAAAAGTCCCCCCGGGTTCAACCGGCAAATAAGCCTCGCTGTAACCTTAAAAGCCCGTCGTGTGAAGATGCGATGCCACTCGGAGGTCCTCGCCGCGAGTTTGCCCCAAGTCCCCTGCGAACAGTTCCAAGGTGCCGCGCAGGTCCGAGGTCGGAAGCCTTCTTCTGGGCTGAAGCCCCCGCTGCGGAAAACTGCGCCCCTACGAGCAACTTTGCCGGCGAACTCAATCGCTTTCAATGGCTTCCACCCAGGGAAGGCTATCGATCCGCTCGGCATGACGTACTGAGATAACCTCGAGCACTCTTCCGCGGGGTGATCGCAGGCGTACCGGTCGATCCATCGGCGGTGCTTCGTCCAGATAAACGACGTACCGCCGCTCAATCGATTTCCGCCCGGCCGAACGCCCAAAGACCGTTTGCCACGGTTGAACCCGGGCCCGAACGCCGCTGCGCCACACGGTCCAGCGTATCGTGGTACTTCCATCCGGTTGCTTGACCGGTTGCCCTACCTCGATATGGACGTACCGATCCAGCCGCCAGGCCACCACCAAATCCCGGCACCACAGTCGCAGTCTTTGCCCTCTTGCCAATGGTTCCACTTTCAGCACCGTCCACCGTCGATTATCGCCGCTGTGGACCTGATCCCCCGGGCGAATTTCCGCCGCATCAAGCGCCGGTACATACCACAAAATATCTGCCGCCAAATAATCCCCCGCGGAAATAGCCCCTTCGGCCTGACGGCACTGCGCCCGGAGGGCTTCCACCACCCCCAGCGGCTCCGAGGTTCCCGGCCGCCAGATTTCCACCCTCTCGAGGCCATCCAAAATCACCCAAATGTCGGCTGCTTGATCGACGCTCATCACGCCCCCTGCTACTTTCCTGAACCTCCGCGGGTACTCGGTAGCCGCGGTTATCGCGGCGGAGTCCTGCCGCAGAGGAAAAACTCGTCCAAAAATCAACCGCCCCTGCATGCCCCGCCGGCAGCTCGGCAGTCCCCTACCGCCGGCGAGCTTTCGTGCGGCAGACAATGCTCGGCTGGCAACCGATCAGGTCACCCCCCGCGAATGCAGCTCGAAAGGCTCCGTTGCCGCCAGTTGGCGGTCGCACCAATCCACCGTACTGCGAAGTTGTGCCAGGTACTCGCTCCAAGAAACTCTCTGACCATCCAACTCGTAACTCGGCTTGGGGTTCGCCGTCAGTTCGGCGATCAACTGCAAGACTTGACTCCGAATACGGCGCAATTGCTCGGCATCGCCGGTCATTTGCTTGTCTCCTCAAGTTGTTGCTGGCACAGCTCGGCCCCTATCCGCACGCCCCCGTGGGCTTTCGCCCGCTTTCATGAATCGTTCGCTTCAAGTAGGCTTTGAGCGGGGGTTTAAAACTTCTGCACCGCTACCGTTGATCGATGCTGTCAGATCCCGGATGAAGCTGCCCGCACCTGATGCCGGCGGCGCAAATGCCGCGGCTTGCTTTCCCGGAAATGTCGCCGACAATCCGGGCAAAAAGCCCCGTTTGATCGGCTCGGCAAAGCCGCCTTTCTAAATCGCATATAGCCGGAACCGCACAAGAATCACCTGCCCGCCGGTGGGAATGAGGCGGAAGACCACACGGTAACTCCGCCCCGCCTTGGGAAAAGCCGGCTGCACCGAAACATCGAGCACATGGCGAAAGTTGTAACCAAGCTCATCGAGATCCCAAAAAGAATCCCGCTGCAAACTGTTGTAAATCAGTTGGGCAACCGCTACCGATCGGTCATGATGCCCCGCGACCGGTTGCGCCTGATCCGGATCCGATTCATCCAGCAAATACACCGTATAATTGGCCAAGGCGATATCGTGTTGGCTAATGGGCTCACCGGTCTCGTCCACCACCCGCGCAAGCAGCACGGCCGTGCCGTGCTTGAAGACGGTGCCGTAGATGTCGCGTGCTTCGGTCACTGCTCGCTCCCTGCCGAATCGCTTAACCGATGGCCATGCCGACGATGCTCCCCGGCGAGGCCACCACCCCCACGCCACCCGAAAGACAGGATTTTCCCGCTACCACCCGAAACGTACGAGTTTCTCCAACCGCGTTTGACCGAGCAGAACTTCGAGCGCCCATCCGGTACAAAACCGGCGGATGATTGCGCCAAAGCGGATCATTTTGCGGTTCCAATCTCCAGCGACCGTAGTACTCTTCGTCCGTACCCGCTAATGCCCAATAACCCACCCAGGCCGTTCGGGCCACCACGCACGGTGCCGGCCAACCCCCGCGCAAGGCCGCGATCTGCTGTGCCGTGGGCACCCCTCGGGCCACGACAAGCTCCGCCACCTCGCCCGTCAAATAATCCGAAGGAATTGCCCGGCCCAATCGCCCCACGCTCATCCGATCCACATACCCCACGCGAACAAGCTGAAGATTTGTGAAAGATTGCCCCGCCACGTGCAGATGCCGCTTGTGGGCCGATTCCCACACCCCGACCAAATGATGCCAAGCCCCGAGGGCTAAGCTTGCACTGCTCCACGCCTCCCCCAAGCCATCCCACTGGCTGATACTGCGGACCGCCACCCGGCCCTCACCATCCATAGCCAATGCATGATAAAACGCCTGTGCCCGACTGCTTCCTAGAAACCACACGGCCTGCCGCTGATGAGCAAGCGGGCGAAACCACACGGCTACCCAAAACGGCGGACCCACCAGTCCCAACTCGCTCTGGATCTCGCAGTATTGGTTGCGCGATGCCTCGAAGTGCCGTGCCATTCAGATCGCCTCGCTGATCACAAGCCGTACCAGTTCAAGATCCCCCGTAAAAACGCTTTGTTGTGGATCGAGGGCGAGTTGCAGCCGAAATAGCTCGCCCGCTTGCAAACCGTCGATCTCATCGCCGGCAACGAACACGAGTGTTCCGGCCACCAAGCCTCCCGAATTTCCCGGTACCGGGAGCACAATCGCTTTCGCCGGACCAAAGCTCTCTTCATCCAGGGAATCCTCACCCACCGCCAAACGTTCCCACGCAAGCTTGAGCCGCGCAAAATGCTCCGGATCGGTATCGGCGGAAAAACTCGCCCACACCCGCACCACGAGGCCTCGCCCCCCACAACCGCTCGGCAACACTCCGCTGAAACGCACCCTGCGCTCCGCGTTGGCCGGAAAGCAAAGGACCGGCCGCCCCAGCCGCCACCCCGGCACGGCCGCCTCGCTCGGCGGTGGCTCCCCGGCTTGCGGAGGAAATTCGATCCACCAGTTTCCCTCGGACATGGCCCCTTCCCCAGAAATTTGTTTCTCAAAAGCTTCTGCAAGCCAATTCCCGCTTTACCCATCCCGACTCGTGCCGCATGGAGACACCTTCCCGCGATCAACAAGGGGGCATTTGCACCTCTTCTAGCCGCATGAGCCCATCCTCCCCCGCACGCATCGCGCCCCGTTATCAGGAGGCACCGAGCTGGATCCCGCAGAATCATGCCCCCTTTTGCGCGTTGCCCCCGGTTATCGTGCATCACGAAGTATAAGAGCGCATAACTCCCTTCTTTGCGCGTTTAGCCCTCATAGACCAGTGCACTTTCGCCGCGGCGAGGCTCACCTGCTTGATCAGCCGGTACATCGCACGATATACCGCGGGTTGAGCACGGCTGCCGCCCCGCGCTCGCTCGCCTTGAAGCGCACGACAATGTCCTGGGTAAACTCCGCCTCGCTTCCCGGCGGCGACTGGGTCACGGTGATCGGCCAATTCTCCATGTACGCGAACGCTTTGCGAAAATCGCCGATAAACCACCACGTTTTGGCCTCCTGAGCACTCACCCCCATGGCGAGGATTCGGCGGTATGCCAGCCGGCTTTCAACCACCCGGTAGCGTGCCAGCGGATTGGCGCCGGTTGTGGTGCTGGAACTTTGCGGTGCAGTGTACGAAAGTTCCTGAGCGAAAAAGATCCGGCTTGCCGCGTGTCGGTACGCGGGCATCACCAGGACGGTATTCGGTTGCACGAGAACCGGCTCACCCGTGACTGGATCCAACAAATCCGCGAATAGCTGCTCGGCCCGGTCTACATTGGTCCAATCCACGAGCTCATTGCCCGGCAAGGCGTTGACCCACAAGCCCCCGTCGGTCGGACCGTAATAGGTGTGATAACGGGTGCCGTTCCATCGATAGGGATTGACCGCCCCGATCAGCACATCAAGGAGCCGTTTTTCCTTGTTCAGCCCCAGAACTTCGCCGACCTCTGCCGCCCGGCGCAGCACCAAATAAGTCCGATCGAAGAAGATGGCCTCTCGCGTCACGGGAACAATCAGCCCATGTTTGGTCGTCGAAGGCGTTTCAATGTAATCGGCCGAAAACCCCACATGGGGATACGGCATGCCGGGCTCGATCGCCGTGGCTTGATCCGCCAGTGGACCAACGCCGGGAATTTTCTCCCCGTCAAACCGCGTGGGAATCGTCTCCACCAACCGCGACATGACGAATTGCTCATGTCGATAGGCTTCCAGGATCTTCGAGTAGACGATCTGCCCGGTGACCTGGAGGAAGGCCGTCACATCGACGCCTTCGCCCGATTCCAGGAGCAAACCCTCTTGCCGCGGATCGAGACTCCGTACCCACTCGCGCCCTTGCGGCACCAGTGCTTCGGCCAAATCGCGGAGGCTGAAATCCTCCGGTCGCAATTGGCCCGTCTGAAGGGCCTCGTTCAAGTGCCGGACCGTGGCCTGCGGCCCATCCAACTCGTACCGACGCCGCAACTCCGCATAACGAATCCCTGCCACCACGTAATCTCCCCTTATTTCTAAATCTTCAAAAGCAAACGCCCCACCCGTGCCTCTTCACGCTGGAAGCAAAAAGTGCCAACTCCCCAAAGATCCGCCCCGATTTCCACGTGCCTTCTCCAAGCCATAAAACCCCCATGAAGGCCGAAAGCTTCAACTGCCCTTTCAGCTGGAACTTGCCGTAGTTCCCTCGATGCCGCCGGTCATGATCGTCGAACGCAGGTCGACCAGCACGCGGCGGGCCTGACCTCCGGAGCGTCGCGCCACGCGGCCAATCGCCAAGCTAGGATCGGTCACTTTCACCAGGCATTGATCCAGCAACGCATCGCCGGCTGCATTTTCCTCGACTCCCACCCACTCGCCCAACTCGAAGATCCCCGACGTGCAATCGAACTCGAATACTCCGGTCGTGGCCACGCGGATCGGACGGCTATCGCCGGCGCGGCTCTGCTGCATGGCCACCCCGAGGAAACGATCGGCAAAAAGCCGCTGATTGGCCACCTTGGTCCCTTGATCAGCCAGCGCCGAGGCCGGCTTCGCACGATCCCCATCCAGCCACAGGAGATCCCCGATCTCGATCTGCAAGCCTGAGTCCACCGCGGCAATCACCGGCTGGGTATCCCCGTAACGCCAACGCATCATATTGGGCATCGTTCAATCCCTCCCTTGCGAAACTTGAAAAGTGGCCTAATAGCCAAAAATCCCCAATTCCTCCCGCACCTCAACGGTTTAGCCCACCAGGCGGGAAAAACTTCTGAACGCACCGCCCGCTTTGAAGCCCACTGAACGCACCGCTCACGCCGCGGCCAAGCACAGATACTCAAGCAAGCTTCTCGCAAGCGATTCGGAAAGGCTGCACACTCCGCGGCCAGGCGGAGAGGCCTGGTCATCGGGGCGAAACAACCACACTGGAAGCGCACACTCGGCTGCTACGTGGAAATCCTGCGCCCCTACCGCCTGTTCGCTTAGCTTTCTCGCCGAATGGCCCGGACAAACTCCGCCACCCCGCCCGGCGATTGCCCCACAATTTCCCACAAATTTCGCGATTGCGGACGCCGCGGCTCGCCTGGCACTTCACGACCCGAAACAGCGCCAGCCGCAAGTTTGGCTCTATCGGCGATAAGTCGCCGCACCGTCGGCTCATCAACCTGCTTGAGCAGTTCGAGGAAATCGCGACCCAATAGCTCGCTGGTTGCCTCGCTTCTGCCGTCAGGCAGCGGCAAACCGAATTCGGTCAATGTCCGCCAAATCAATATTGTCCGCTCGGCCCGGGATGCCACCACGGCCATATCCGCAAGTTGAGCTTCAAGCTCGCAGATCCGCTCTTGCCACCTGCGGCAAGGGCAAGCTGCATCCGGCTCAAGACCAGCCGCCCCTCCGGTGGGGGAATTCGCCCCGGAGAGCTCCGGCCGCAAATCCTCCCCCAGTACCCGATCGACCGCCGCGACTGCGGTGCCCCGTAGATCGCCCCCATCGCCGCTCGTTCCCTGACAACGAAGTGGCCTTCTGCCGGCCGATTCGAAAAGCCCCCGCGTGGTGGCCGGATCAGCTACCAGATCGACACTTTGCACATGCACAATCGCTTCCACAATGGTTTGACGATCCCGCTGAGCCACCCGCGCCCGAACGTTGTGCGAAAAACCGACGTTTTCCGGCAAATGCTCCGCGTCCCATAGAAGCTGTTCTGCCAAGGCATGTTTCGGGTTGTAATGGAGGTCGGCGAAAAGTCCGCGCTGGGTCTCGAAGCGAACCCCGCGAACGATGCCGATCCGATCTTGATAGTCGCGTCCTTCGGCAGGATGCCCCTTGGGGTGATTGACATTGACTTTGGCGTTCTCGTAAAGGGGGATGGCTCGCTCGAGTGCTTCCGGCAGATAGATCCGCTGGTTTCGCGAAACCAGTCCCAGCAGCTTCACCCCCCGGATCACCGCCGCTTGGCGATCCACCTTCATCGTCACACCCGCCGCATTTTCATATTCGTTGAAAAATCGTTCCATGCTGGAGGACCTCTCGGTCATGGATTGCACCTTTAGCATCCGAATAAAAGAAGGGTTTTTCGTAGCGGGGTGGGCCCCGAACAAAAATCCAAATCCCGGTCCCAAATCGCAGGGAAAATCCACCGGCTTTTCATCCACCTCCGCCGAGACAACTCTCCGCTCTGTTTTATAGTATACTTATGTTCACTATACCGAAAATCGCTTCCTGGTTTCAAGACCTCAAATTTGGGCCACCCCTCTAGATGGGTCAGCCGCTGGGTATCCTGCGGATCATCCCCCGCGGCCAGCACCCCCCCGAACCTGCTAAAAGCTGCTATGGATTAAGCCAAAGCGGCTTGCCCGATCCGCCGGCGACTTACCCCCCGCATATTCATTCACGAGTTGCCGCTCGCGATCCGGGTCTAAGCCGTGCCGCATGGCCATCGTCTGAGGCGACATCGCTCCATGCCGCACCAACACTGCATCCGCCTGCGCCTCTTTGAGCCGATCTCTCACGGCCAAAGTGGGTGGGATGGCTTGCAAATCGATCGCTTCCAGCACACCGGCCGGGATTCGCCCCTGCGATTCCGCCGTTTGCACGACCCGCCACATCACCTGGAGATCTTCCTCGATGAGTTCCTGCTGAAGCCGTGCAAACATCTTCACGGCAGGTCCCTCGGCCACCATCGTCGAGGCATAATTGGCGTTGGAGGCGTCGCTGGTGAGCATGAATTCCGGCATCACCAGCCGGGCCGCGATCGCGCGAAGTTCCGCCTGAAGCACCGCCACAAATCGCGCCGCATCAATTCCTGAAGCGGGAAATTCATACTCCGTGCCCGCGTAGGCATCGAGAATCGTCCCCGGAGCAAATCGCCGCCAATACTCCGCGGTTTCTCGTCCACCCCAGGGTACCGCCTCCGACTGCTTGGCGAGGAATTGCTCCACGGCCGGTCGCGTAAGCCCGCTATGCTTACGAATGAGGGCAATCGCCGATTGGATTTCCGCTACCGCGCACATATTCCGCAAAAGCTTCTCGGCACGCCGCAGATTTTTTCGCACCGGATAAAACAGCGGAAGGCCCCGCTTGACATTCCCATCCACATTCCCTTTCCGGTGCTGAATCTCATCGGGCGGCACGAGCCGACCATCCACGAAATACCCCAGCACCGTTTCAACGTCTTCCGGATCGGTCAAGATGCCGAAGCTCGCCGCCGGGTTTCCCGCCTGCTCGGTTGGGGTAAAAATTTGATCCGGCTCTATAAACCGGACTAGGAGGGTTCCCTCCGGATCGGGGAATAGTCGCAGGAACACTTCGCCATCTCGGTCGCGTCGCCGCACGATCTCTTGCTGCCGGCGATGCCACTGATTTCGCCGCAAAAACTGATTGATGATCCGCTGAATTTGCCAGAGCACTTCCTCCGGCACCTCCTTGCCCGGCTGACTGGTCACGCGATACCCATGCCCGGTACCGACGATGTAACTGATGCGGTTTTCATGCCCATTGATGGCAAATTCGTTGCTCACGGCCAAGGCGCGGCATTGTCCGCGGATCGCCGCCAACTGCTCCTCGTTAGTGTAGGGCAAGCCGGTCTGATACCCACGGCCGTCCGAGGGCCGCACCGGGGACCACCACGAACCATCGGCATCCCAATACGCCTCGTCCGGATCGACGATCCATTGGCAAAGCTCTTGGAGACTTTCCCGCAGCGCGCGTCGAAGCCGGCCAAAAGCCCCGCCGGCTCCCGCCCCGCGTTCCCCGCCATCCCGATCGCGCACCTCTTCCCTTTGGGCCTCCGGGTCCAGTTTGCCCGCCTGATCCACCCCCGACGGCTCCCCCAACTTCCAATCATTCATCGAAATTTCTGCTCCTAGTTTTTGCCTGCTAATTTCCGGTTTGTGGCGGTCCATCCGATGCTTCTTTCTGCCATATCTGTTCATATGTTCATTTGCCCGCAACCTTTTGCGGAATCGTCACCTTATCCCACCGGTAGGCGGCTTCCCAGGCCATCATCCACGCGCGGCCGCAGCAAGTCATTCACCAGCCGCACGGCCATCTCCAAGGCATCGGGGCCATCGTCGTGATCGCCCACGGGAAACTCGCGAAGTTGCTCGACCAATAGCCGCGTGGAAGCCGAGTCGCTCTTGAACCGCAGACGCTTCGACGCCAAATAGGGCCCCAGACGTCGAAGCCGTACCAACTTACTGACGCGGTTTTCCATGAGCACGGGCACCGGTGCCGCCAGATGCTGCCGCCGAAATTCCGCGGCAAATTCCTCCGCCAAAAGTTCTTGAAATTGATTCGACTCCACAGCAAATAGGTCCGGCCGATGCTTCTCCCACAAAGCCGCCCCATCGCTCAGAAGTTGAGCGACCGATCTCCGCCCCAAATCCGCCTCCACATACATCAGGTGATCTTCCCCCAATCCCAGCACGACAAACGCCGAGTAATCCCCCCGTCGCGCGTCGGCCCCTTTGCTCGGATCCAAGGCCATCACCTTCGCTTGGAGCCGCGAGGGCCATTTTTCGAACCACAGCGGTTCAGCAAAGTATTCCTCCGGCCATTCGCACCATTGCGGCTGGATCGGCCGGTTCTGTTTCTCCCTCTCAAAGGCCGCGCGGCCACCGGTGGCCCGCTGACACATCAGAGTGTAAAGATCTTCTGCCTCGGGCCACAAAACCCGGGCACCCTTTTCCATTTCCGCTCGGTGCTCCTCGTAGAATTGTCTCGCTCTTTGTTGGGCAAACCGGTCGGCTATGCCGCCGTAGATATCTTCCCACTGCTGCCACAAGTCGATGCGATCGGGCCAGCGCTCGATGGCTGAGAAGACCCGCGATTTCCAGCCCGCTGTCCGCGTCAATTCCAGCCCCAAGGCCTCGGCGTGTAACGCGGTGGCCAAGTGGATCACGTTAGTGCTGGGAGTGCCGGCCTGCATCAACGTCCCATGAAACCATTGCCGCGAATGCTCCCGCTGTAGCGCCGATTGCATGTGCTGATCGTTCTGAAGATCATCGCATATGATCAATGTCGGCCGAAACGCCGCCCGCCGTCGCCCCCGAATCCTTTGGCCCGTGCCAAATGCCTCGATGGCCACCCCGTTGCGAAGAATGATGTAGCTCGCCCGCCACACCGGTCCCCGGCCGACCGCCTCCGGATAATCGCTCGCCAACCTCGGGTTATCCAACAATTGCTGCTTGATATTTTCCAGGTGGGCGACCGCTTGGCGCCGGCTATCGCTTACGATCCAGATGTACGGTTCCAAATCATGTAGTGCCACGAAAAGCGGATAGGCAAGCGCCGCCACCGTGGACTTCGCACTCCCCCGTGGTCCCAGCACATTGAGCTTGCTGCCGCGGTGGGTACTCATCCACATTAACTGCCGTTCCAACCAGTGATGCATCCGGCTAGGAGGCAAGCGGAAATGCTCGGGTAAATACTCGCGGCTCCAAGCAAGCAAAGACCGCTCCGGCGGCATTCGGTTGCCCGCGGACCTGGCCCGCCGATGTCCCGCCACCAATTGGCGGCGAAACTCCTCCAACCATTCTGCCCACGCTACCCCACGAAGCATGCAGGTTTGCCTACCGCTCCGCTTAAACGCTGCGAAATCGCCTTCTCCTCCCGCAGAGGCATCGGCCCCAGCGATCCTCGAAGGAGCCCGACTTTGTTGAAAAGGCAAGAAGATTTCCATCAATCCGCCCCGGGTTTTTTCCCTAAATCTCTCAGAATGCGATCGAGCCGCTTGAGGATCCGTTGCCGCGATTGGTCGGTGGGCAATTGTTCCAGCACGGCACCGGCCAATTGCTCCAGCAATTGCCGCACTTCTGCCAAAGGCATGGCCCGCGGCGATCGCCGGCCGAATTGCTCGGGCTTCGTGCGTTCCAAAGCCCACGCCGCTGCCCGCCAATACTGTTCTTTCCGCGCAGCTTTTTGGATGGCTTGGAGCAGCGTGATTTCCGCCCGAGATTCCGCACGACGCAACTGTTCGGCAAATCGTGGATCGCGGTCCGCGGTCTTCTGGATGGTAGACACCGAGCAACCGACGTAATCCGCCGCCGTGCTCCGGCTACATCCCACGGAAAGGATCGCCAACACCTCGCGGCGTTTGATCTCATCGAGTACCGGCGGCCTACCACGCTGAGCCATGAGCCTCCCCACACCCAAGAACGTTTCTCACTGTTTCAATCCACGGAGCAACCGCTACTTTAATCCAAGGACCAACCGCCCCACCTTCAAGCCTTGCGGCGGCAAATGATGGCGGCTAGGGCTTCGCCAGCAGCGGCTCCGGGCAATACTCCGCCGAAACCACGGCCCGACCCGCCGCACTCCGATACCCGGGAATAAATCGCCCGTTACCCCGGCCGGCAATCTTCCGCACGTTGATGATCCGCCAATGGTTCGAGCGCCGGAGGTGGGCAATCATCGCCGGATGTCCCGTCGTGATATTCACCCGTTCCCCCAACGCGCGGTGATACTCCGCCACCGCGCGGAGCATCGCGGAGCCGATTCCAATCCCCTGAAAATCCGGCAAAGTGACCAGGCGGCTGATCCGCCGCCGCTTCCGCCTGCCGGCTAGTGCGAGCGTTGCGCAAAAGGCTACCGGCCTTCCCTCCCAGCAGGCCAAAAAGCACTGAGCCATCGGACTAAGCGAACCGCTCAAATAATGATGCGGCGCAAAGAGCGTCCACGCACGACGGCTGGCACGAAAGAGCTCCAATTCGATGGGCGGCCGCCGAAAAAACCCCGGAGTCATTCGCCCCGTGGACATGTCAATGACCCAATCCGGCTCCAGCCACTCGGCCACATCATAGTGGCAAGTAACCGCGACGAATCGACATCCGATCCATCCTTCGCGAATCCCTTTGGAAACCGCAGCCGCCACCACCCGAGCCACGGTGCGGTCCACCACGCTCGTGAATTCGTCGAAGACCACCAGCGGCTTTTCGCCACCAGCAACGCCCGCTTCCGCCCCAGAAGCCTGCCCGTTATCCGCCGCAGCGTCCTCCGCCTCAGCCGTCCCGCAAGCCGAGGTTTCTTCTGCGGAGACATCTTTCTGCAAGCCGCCGGCCAAAGCCCGGGCCAAATCGCACCGAAATTGTTCGCCCGTCGATAAAACGTGGTAAGGCTTCACCCAGCTGGGCGGCGAGCTGAAACCCACAGCCGTCAGCAGCCGAATGATCTGTTTGATCGGCAACCCCCCAAATGCATCAACGACCGCTCGATCCGCAGGCCAGTCTCGTGGACTGTACACGCAACCGGGGAAAAGATGCCGGGCCAATGTACTTTTGCCACTTCCGGAAGGGCCCACAATGAGCCCTATCTTCCACGCTCTATCCGCAGGCGGCAACTCCACAGAAATACGCCGCTTCAACTTGGCCTCCAAGCTTAGATCGAACATCCCGGCTACTTGCTCGACCCGAAACGAGCGATACACCGGGCAGCTCACCTCTAGCGCAATCCGCCGCGGCTTTTGCCCGGAATTCGCTTGCACCTCCGACTGCTTAGTCACCGTAGTTCCTTCTCCATTACTTTCCAGCTTACTTCGGCCGATCTTTACGCCGCTACCTCCGCAGAGTATTTGCTTCACTTCCGGCCGCGGATGTATTTGAGCGTTCGAAACAAAGCCCAACTTTCGGCACGGATTAGCCCGGAAGGCTTCCGAAAAATTGCTAGGGCTTTTGCACCAGGTGGCGGGATTTGCCGCATATGATGGGAAATTCGCTGCATATCATGCAGGATCCGCTCCATGTCATGCGGGATTTGCCCCATATCATGCGGCGCTTGCGGCACATCAGGTTCACTCTCGCTTTCGCCCTGTGTTTCCATCTTCGCTGCCCGTACAACCCGGGTCTTTCGGGGCGAAAAGTGTCGGTTCCGCCTCCCACGCCACTAGACTCTGCCATTTCACCACGAAAAAACCGACTGAGTTTTGCCGGCCCACCGAACTTGCAATCTTCGTAAAATTCAGCGGCCCCGCCTACCCGCCGCTTACAGAGTCAGCAATCGGCACGAATACCCCTCGGCCGTTAGCCGTTCGAAAAGCTCTCGCTGCTCATCCTCGTCCTTGCACTCGACGACAACCTGAAAAGCTTCCGGCACCTCCAAGTCGCGGTTTGCTTCCCGGTCATCGAAAGTTCCCTCGTGCGCTTGGGCTGACCATTCTTCGAGGACCCCGTGCAATGCTGCGTTTTGCGTCTGAACCTGCTGGGCCAACTCCGCATATAGAATTTCGTCGGCTTCCGCCAAGCTTGCTAGCGGGTCCAAGAGAGCCAGAAGTTTGTCGGCCTCGGTCTCGTCAAGATCGAGGATCAGCACGGGCACCTCCATCTCCGGGGTAAGTTCGGCCCGAAGATGCCCGTCAATAAGCTGAAGCGACTTGTCGGGAAGCTCCCGAGCCAGCAGGGCGTCGGCATAGCCGATCTCCGCCAAAATTCCCCGAAGGGCGTCCTGCTGCCGCTGCGGATGAAGTCGCCAATTGCGCGGATGGGGCCGCAACTGGCTCGCCTTAACCCGTCGCAATTCCCGGATGCGATCGCGAATTTTCACGCCTCTTGCCTCCTCCGCATGATGCTCCTTCCGCGTTTTCCACGGAGTTCACCGCTGGGATCATACGGCACGCCATCCGTGATTGACCCACGCCGGCCTGTACCCCTTAATCCGGTGGTCGGATAGCCTATCGGCACTTCCACCATCCCGGCGACATATCCTCGCGGTAAAACGCCGTTGAGGCGCCGTATGCCGGATCGAGTTCAATCTGGGAAGATCGCCGCGGCGTGCCCGTTTTGCTTATCGCACTTCGTCTAACTTCTCGGCCAGTTTGCTTAGTTCCATCGCGTGCTGTTCCAACCGAGCTTCGTGCAACACGCATCGCGCGATGCCCTGCTCGTAGGCCGCCAGGAGTTTGAGCACCTTGCCGTTTAGCTCAGCAAGCTGGCTGCTCATTACCGCCAAGCGGGTATTGACGCGCGAAGCCCACGATATGGTCGCCGCCACACCACTAAGCAACACACCAATGAAGGTCAACCATTCCATCGAAGGCATGCTTCTTCCCGCCTCCTTCCGAATTTGATCCCGCCGGATTTTTCCACCTTGCCGGCACGGCTCTAAAAAGGTCTTCCAAAGTTTCTCACGAGTTTTCAACCAAAGTCTCTTAGGTCTTTCGAATCGAAAGGATTACAAGGATTTGTTTATGCAGCGCAATTGGACAACACCTCCAAGTCTCTTAGGTCTTTTGAATCAAACGGATTCCCACCGCGGGCAAAAACACGATGTTTTACCCTCGTCCCCGGAAACCACAGACCGTTCTGAATCAAATGAATTTCATTTGCAGGCAAAAAGCATCCCTTGAGAAACCCTAACTTAGAATCACTCTTTCATCGGAGCTTCCGCGCGAGCTTTTTCGCGGAGGCGCCGCTGCACACGTCGCGCCCCACGCCTCACCACCACGGCGATGGCCCGGGCGGCCAATACCGCGGCAATCGATGGTGGGCCGGTCCACCCCAAAGCCGCCAAAAGTTTCAGCAGCAGGCTTTCGGTCCACGGGGAGGCCCGCTCCGCCAAAACTCCAAGGGCCACATCCCGGACTACGGCCCGGAGATTTTCCGCCCCCACGGCTTTCTCCGCCTCTTCAACCCGGTCCCTCAGCCCCGCGAGGGTGGTGACCAGCCCTTCAAGCTGCTGAAGCCGCTGGCTCAAAGCCTGTTGGCTTCGCGCTTGGCTCAAATCGGCTTCTTGAAGTTGCTCGGCCAGCCGATCCAATTTGCCACGCATCTCCGCGATCTCAGCCGCCGATAGCGGTGGCAAGCTCCTATCTGGCTTGGGGGCGGGAGCCGGTGGCTGAACCGGCTGCGGCGCCACCGGCTCCAACGGCGGCGCCTCCGGCCCAGGCAGCACCTCCGGCACTTTCGGGCCGATCGGCCCTCCTCCCAGTCGTGCCCACGCCTCCCGAAGGAATTGGCGTATTTTGCCGCAGTAGGTGGCCAGGACCGTGCGCCCATCCGTCCCCCACAAAACGCCGACCAATTCCCCCCGCTCGTTAAAAACCGGCCCGCCGGAATCTCCCTCCCGCGCCGTACCGCTGAGAAGTAATGTCTGATGACCCGGCAAACCCCGCCGAGCCACATACCCCAGCATATTCCCCCGGTTACACACGTAGCGACCGTCGCTTCCGTAGCCGCAACTATGCAGCGACTGTCCGGGGGCTGGAGGCTCATCAGCCAGCGGCACGGCCTCCCCCCGCAGAGCTTCCACCCAAATTAGGCTGAGGTCCCACGCTCGATCCACCGCCACCACTCGCCCCGACAACACGCGACCATCGGCGAGATACACTCGCGTATCGATCGTGCGTTCCCCGAATAGATGAGCACAACTGAGCACCCACGCCCCGCGCTCATCACAGGCCACCACCGTCCCCGATCCATACACCCGGCTAAACCGACCCACCACCCCCAGTCGAACCACCGCCGGATGTTGCTCCGCGGGAGATATGACCGGAGGCTGCCCGCCGCGAAAGCAACCCTCCGGACCGCATTGGGCCAAAAGCAGGCGGTCAAAATCGCCCGAAGGGTCGGCCTGCGCAACCAGCCCAAGTACGCTGCAAAGTAAACCAAGAAACCAAACCCCGCCGCTCCGCGCAACCAAAGTTATCAAAATCCACGCGGCGTGCGTGATCGATTTGCCGTGCATTAGCCCCCTGTGCCCCCCTGTATTTCGAGGTTGCTTCAATTGGCCGACTGCCAAAGAAAAAAGCCGCTCCGCTTTTACGATTCAGAAAATACCGAATGCATGTTTCTCGAGCGAAAACTCTCCAAGCATTCTTTTCGATTGATTCCAAAAATACCGATACGATCATCCTTTGGCTCAAAAGACGCCGAGTCTAGCTGGTACCGAGTGACCCGGCGGGCGAAGCAGGGGCCAGCCGCCGCGCAAACAGCCTGGGCCGACTGCAATCACCCAAGCTGCTCCGCCCCACCAGGTTCCTCGAACTTGCTCCCCGGAGTGAATACGGCGATTTCCGCTATGTGTTCATTTGTTCATATATTACACCGCAAAGACTTTCTCGCTCCTTCGGGGGATTGAAGCGTGTCGACAATCGAGTTACAAATTCGCCGGACTTTGCTGCCCAATCACTCCTCGGATTACTTCGCGCTCAGAAACCGTAAGGCCCGGCCCCACCTGCTTCCTTTGACGGCATACTTTCAGAACATTTCGGAGGGCGGTGCTCCCAAGGTAAAACGGTACGAATAAAAGGGGCTTCTCGCCAAATCGGCCGGCTCTGTAAATCGGTCCGCTAAATGCGGCACCGGGTCGACCCCACCCCCCAAACGAGTAGCCACCACGCAAGCCTGGCTGCAAAACGGTGGCCATGGTCCCAGCAGTTGATCATCCAATTCCGGACGTAAAACCCAGCGAAGGATCGGCAAATGACGCATCGCCACCCAAAGCACCGATTTCCAGCCGTAAGCCATCCCGCAAAGCCGCCGCATCATCCTCACGGCACCACGCGGGTGCCATTCCGGCCAGCGTCCTTCGAAATCGGCGGCAAACACTTCCAGCCTTCCCGGCCAGAGATGCATTTGGCTGGCCAGGGTCACGGCACGCCCTCCATACCGCGGATGGACCTCCAGAACCAAAAGATCGTCGTCCCACCAGGCCAACATGGCCGCGTGAACATGCCGACCACGCCCGGCCCATGCGATGGGGCCACGCCCCCGGTATAGCAGCAGATCCCCATCCCGAATCTGCCCAACCGCTTCGTGAAAGGGGACTAACCTTTCGGCTGTTGCCCCGCTCATGAGTTCCGCCTTTCCGCGTCCAGAGGTTCAAAAGATTTCAAGGTCCCTTTGAGCGATCGTCGAATGGCCCGAGCCTGGCGACGGTGAAAGATTTGGCGGTATCGCCGCCGATGCTCGTCGCGAAGTTCCAGGGCCAATTCATCCACTTCGCCCCCCAGCAAAGGGGGTAACTTGCCGCTTTCGACAAGCCGACGAACCCCACAGAGTCGACACGGCAGGTAAACCTGCCCACCGCAATCCGGACAACGGCGCCGAGGACCGATCCAAGGGTCCGATTCCCATGGATCGTGATTGGTTTTTCGGGGCCTTTCCCGCCGTTTTCCGGAAGCAATGGTTGCCACCGAGCCTCGGCTAATCGCGAGCATCCGCGCGATTTGCCGCTGGCTATGGCACCCTGCGGCCAAAAGTCGCTTGACTTCCTCAACCACCGTTGCCGAAAGCATGCTCTCATCCCAGCTTCACCGAGCCAAAAGCCGCCAGAATCCCCCGCTTCAACCTCCGGTATTCCCCTCTTTTCCTACTCCCAAGGTGCCGAGCATTTTCGTTCGAAAAGAATATGCTGCTTCGTGCCGCTATAAGCTCTGCCCTATTGAGCTCTCCCTTCAATATGCCCCGCCTTGATATGCCCTAACTTGATATGCCCTAACTTGATTTGCCCAGCCTTTATTTGCCCTACCTTCATATGCCCTGCCTTAACTTGCTCGGGCTTGATATGCTCTGCCTTGATATGCTCTGCCTTAATGAGCTGTGCCTCATTACGCTCCGCCGTGAGCTCGGCCTTCGTGAATTCGGCCACGAGCTTGGGCGTTTCGCAGGAGCTTCGTCTGTTACTATGTACATATGTACACTTAACTTCCCAAAATAAAAAACGCCGTTGGCAGACGAAAGAACCTTCATTCCGGGGGCAAAACAAATCGTATCCTAAGGAGAAGCCGACTGTAGTAACCGGCAGGTCCCACGGCCGACATTGGTTCCAAACCTTAGCTCAAACGGTGGCCCAAATTCAACCGGGATCTTAGTCCCCTTGGCCACCCGTTGGGCAACCCTTTTGGAGGTCGCTAAGGCGTTAAAAGGATGGGCCACGCATAACAAAACTTCACACGATGCTCGGCAACGGAAGACCGGCAATCCGAACCGAAGAAACCTTCGCACTTTACGACAAGGCGGCTTCACCCGTCCTCCATAGAGCTTTTACTTTTTTTCATCATGCCGACAAAATTACAAATTTTTCGCAATCACCAGCAAGTTTGTGGAGGTATCAAGCATAGTCAAATCGCTGAAATTCGGATCTATACCCATCGATGTAGCCGACTGTGCGGAACGTTCTTTGCCTCATCGGCTCGGTGGCGATTGCCCCGATCGCTCCTGCCTACTATGATTGTGTCGAGCTAAAGGTAGCGGCTTTGCAACCAGTCCGCGAAATATTCGCGGAGATATGCACAACGCTATAAGTTCATGATGCGATGAGCTCCTGAAGCTATCTATCGATATAGGGTCTGCCCAAGAGGAAATCTTTAGGTATCAGCCTACACACAAATTCCGAGGAGGCGAATTGGATGACCCACACGTTACGCCGAGATAATCAACTCAAATCGGCTTCGATGGAGCGCACCGTAGGCCCAAGCTCGGTGGCAACCCAGCCGCTCGATCGCTTGCGGAAATGGTGCGGCACGTATTCACGCCGAATAGCTACGGAACCCAGCCGTCTAATCGCCGAATCGGCAGGCTTAGGTGGTGGAGAGCGCCTCCGGGCAGATTCCACGGCATATCGTCCGAGAAAGCCGCGGTTGCGGGGGGCTTTTTCTGCCCTCTACGTCCTCTGGACATTATGGGTATGGCTGGGTCTTTGCGTGGGGAGCCTCCAGGCCCAAGCCAAAAACGTGATTTTGATGATCTCCGACGGTGCCGGCTACAATACTTGGGTTGCCACCAGTATGTATCAGGGACGTTGGGAGGCTGCGACCGGCCGTAGCCGCCAAATCTATGATCAGGAAGGGTGGCTCCATTTTGGGTGTGCTACCTATCCTCTTTCGCTAGCGGACAAGCCCGCCGGAACCAACCGGCAAGACCCCAAACTGGTCTACGATCCGGCGAAGGCTTGGGATCCGGTCAAAGGCTACGATTGGCTGCGAACGACGGCGACCGACTCGGCCGCTGCCGGTACCGCGATGGCCACGGGGGTAAAAACGTATAACAACGCCATTAATTGGTCCGATGAAGATCGGCCGTTGGAACCTGCACTCCCTCAACTTGCCAAGGCTCGAGGGAAATCCGTGGGAATTGTGACTAGCGTACAGTGGTCTCATGCTACGCCGGCAACCCTCGGGGGTGCAAGGGTACCAGATCGCGACGATTACGAAGCCATTGCCCGGCAGATGCTCCACAGTTACTGGTTGGATGTGATCATGGGCGCAGGCCACCCCGAATATGACCACGATGGCCGCCCGGTAGAAAAAGGTAAGCAGTACCGTTACGTGGGTGGGGACGAAATCTGGAAAGCCCTGGAAGCGGCCCGGGCCAAGCCCGATGGAACTTATCAGGGCTTTCGACCCGTGGTCACCCGGGAAGAATTTGCCGCGCTTTGTTCCGGTAATCCGCCGCGGAAAGTCGTGGGCACAGCGCCGGTAGCCACCACGTTGCAAGTGGCCCGAAGCGGCGGCGCCCCGAATGATCCCCCCTTCGACGACCCGCTCATCGACTCGGTCCCCAACTTGGCGATGATGACCGAAGGGGCGTTAAACATCCTGGACGATAACCCCCGAGGCTTTTTCCTCATGGTGGAAGGTGGTGCGGTGGATTGGGCCAACCATGCTCGGCACCTGGGCCGCATGATCGAGGAGCAAATCGATTTTCTGCAAGCCGTGGAAGTTGTCGTCCGCTGGGTTGAAAAACATAGCAATTGGTCCGAAACCTTGGTGATCATCACGGCGGACCACGAAACCGGACTCCTTTGGGGACCGAACTCCGCGGAAAAGCCTTTCGAACCGCTGGGGGACCGCGGCGCCGGCCAAATGCCTTTGGCGTACTACAACTCCAAAGGGCATTCCAACAGCTTAGTGCCGCTCATGGCGCGGGGATTCGCTGCCGAGCGATTCCGTCAGGAAATTGTCGGGGAAGATCCCCGGTACGGAGCCTACGTGGACAATACGGCTATTTTCCGCGTCATCGCGCAGGCACTGGGGTTGGATCGCAGCCTTTCCGAACAAGCGGAGCCTCGCATGCCTTTGGTCGAGGGGTTACCGTTCCACTGGGAGTTTTCCGCGCAGACGATTCGGTTCATGGGCATTGATGCTCGCTGAGTGGCTAAGCTGCGGCATGAGCTGGGGACCAAATTGGCTGGAGCACTGACCGCATCCCGCCCCACGGGTTACCCAGTGAAATTGAGCGCTTCATCGAGTTTTAACAGTGCAATCAATTACTCAAATCAAGTACTCAAAAAGCCGTTGGCGAGCCTTGCCCGACGGGGATTTCGTGGCGGATGAATTTACTGGAAAGCCCCGCTGCACCTTAGCTTGTTCGGCTCCGCCTTAAGCCGGGTACTTCCTGCAAAGGAAGGCCGGTGGGCTGACAAGTGATGAAGGCTCCTGCAACATGCCGGCACGTCGCTCATCCACAGGCAACCAAGCCGCGCCTTTCGGACGACCAAGGTGGCGGATTGCCTTGGTAATTCCCGGGCTCGGTCCCGGCGGAGCGGAGCGCGTTCTGCTTCGCTTGGCGGAGCATTGGTCGCAAGCAGGTCACGCGGTCTCGGTGGTCACGTTTGAAACATCTAACACCGACTTTTACCGCTTGCCCTCGGCGGTGCATCGCGTCGTGCTTGACGCGGCTTTCGAGACAACCCGCTTGCGCGAGAAACTGCGGGCGACACACAATCGGCTGCAAAAGCTGCGCTTGAGCCTGGAGCGTTTGCAGCCCGACTTGGTGGTCTCGTTTCTGCCGGAGACGAATGTCCTCGTTTTGCTGGCCACTTGGGGACGCAGGTATCCGGTGGTGATCACGGAGCATAGCTGTCCGCAACATTTTCCTACCGTGGGCCTGTGGCGGCTTGCCCGGCGACTGACCTACGGCTTCGCCACGCGGCTTGTTTCCGTCAGTGCTGGTGTGGATAGGTACTTCGGGTGGATTCCGCGAACTCATCGCCGGATCATCCCCAATGCGATCTCGCTGCAAGAAATCGACCGAATCGGGCGGCAAGAACCGCCGTGGCCATGGCCCCATGCGGTGGCCGCGATGGGTCGGCTCGAAAAAGAAAAAGGGTTCGATTTACTGCTGGCAGCCTTCGCCCAACTGGCTAACTCGTTCCCGGATTGGGGGCTGGTGATTCTGGGCGAAGGAACTCAGAAGCCGCCGCTTCGTCAACAGGCGGCACGCTTGGGCATCGCAGACCGGATCTTTTGGGCCGGAACCGTGAACCCACCGTATGGCCTCCTGCGGGCGGCCGATCTATTCGCTTTCCCTTCGCGGCATGAAGGCTTCGGAATTGCGCTGGTCGAGGCGATGGCTTGTGGGTTGCCGTTAGTGGCGAGCAATTGCCGGCCCGGTCCCGGCGAATTGATCGATTCGATGCAAGAAGGACTTTTGATACCGCCGGGGGACGCCCCCAGCCTTTGCGAAGCGTTGCGGACCCTCATGAGTGATGCGAATCTTCGGGCTCAAATGACTCGGGCAGCTCGCAAAAAGGCCGAACAATTCGATCTTCCGCACCTCATGCCCCGGTGGGATCAACTACTGGATGAGCTGCTGACCACCCGCCGGATCACATCCGAGCGATAATCGAGATGTACCATCCGGGGAAGGGAAGACGCTTCAGATATGGGAGCATCTAAGCAGTTGCCTGTTGGTCGCGAGGAGTGTTCTTAAATCCCCCATCCCACCGGCCGATCGCTTCCCCGTATCAAAGAAACGGTTACGGTGTAAACCGAAAGTGAATAAGGTCTCTCCGGGCGTTTCTCAATCCCCTTTCCTCTTGGGGGAGGGGTTTGCTGTTTTGTTTGCGACCCCGAGCGTTGTGGCACTCCCACGTTCCCTTAGGGGAGGGTTTTCCCCTGCGAGTGATCGACTCCGGTCCGATGCTAGACCCCGCGTCGCCCGAGGGCCGGGGTTTCGCTATAGCCGCCGGCGGATACTACCGCTGAGCCATGCTGCGTCGCCCGGGGGCCAGGGTTTCGCTTTTCGCGAAAAAGCCGTTCGCCTCGATACGACCCACGTCCCCCCAGGTAGGGTTTTCCTCCGCAGCCAGCAGTCCTGTATCCTCAGCGGAGCCCCGCTCCCCGCCGGAGGTCTTTCCGCCGCAAATCATGAGCTTTTAGCTGATTAGCCAAGCTCCTCTTCCCAGGGGAGCGCTTTGCCGCGTCAGCCCAAAATATGCGGCCGTTTCGCCGCTAACGCCGGAAAGTCTTGGGAGCCGCAATGGGGCCGTGGTCCACGCCTAAATGATCCTCTGCTATCCTTCGCCGGCACTCGGTATGCTTTATCCGTCTGCTGGTATCTTTATCCTTTTGCTGGTAGCCTTTTGCGGAGAGCGGTCGTCTTTTGCGAGTGTGTTTCTCCCGTCTTTCTCAGAAAGTCTTTACAGCGAGTGTTGTCCCCCCGGTAGCGACACCGGTCGATACGGCTGATACTCCTCCAGGTGAACGGTTCTCCCCTCGATTCGATAAACGACACCTCGCCAGCCCACCCGCCGAACCCATATCGCTTTGAGCAAAGCGAGCGGATAAATGAGTTGTGTCAATGGGATGGCGAGCCAAAACCGCCACCACACTTTGCCGCGGAGCCAATCGGCCGCTTCCCCTCGAAGCCTCACAACCCCTGCCACCGCCCTCTCCAAGGCTGAAAGGATCAGCCCAGCGGCTGCCCAATAGCCGAGTAAGCCCGCCAAAAGCGCGGTTGCCGCGCCGGTCTGCCCCCGGACGGCCGCCACGATCATCACCGCCAAAGCGGCCAAGACGACCGCCGCCGAGCCTAATCCGTGGCCCAGCACCACCGGCCAACCGGGATGGTACAGCCGCCCCACCACAAGCTGCCGCACCACCCAGGGGAAGAACTGCCGCAGGGTGCACGACTCGCGGTTGACCATCAGCAGCCGGGGCACAAAGGCCGTCTTCAATTTCCGCCGGCAAACCACATCGAAAATCACAGTATCCGAAGACAGCGACCGGCGCCAGCGATCGATCAACCGCGGATCGCAAAACACCTCTCGCTTCAAGGCCACGCTGCCCCCCCACGTGAAGTGGTTCCAGAACATCTGCACCACCGCGCCGGCATTCCAAACATAACGCACGAGGGATCCCCACGTGGGCTCTTCGGGCATGTACCACCGATTGCCCGAGGCTACGCCGATCTCTGCCTGCCGAAGCGGGGCCACCAGTTCCCGCAACCAACTGGCGTGGGGGAGCGTGTCGGCATCGAGAAGTGCCACAACCTCATAAGGTTCCTCGCGCAATTGCTCGGCCACTTGGGCCAAGCAAGCACACTTAAGCGATGACTCCTCCGGCAACTGGCGGCGGATATCGACCTGCACACGTGCCGGCCCCACGGGACGCAAACTCCGCATCCATCGGCCTACCGCAGGATCGCTCTGGAGACCGTGTTCCGCCAAAACTTCGCGGATGACCGGCCAAGCCGGATCCTCCGGATGATCCACAATGATGATCACGTCGTAATGCGGGTACTCTTGCCGCAGGAGGCCCTGCAAACAAGCTTTTAAAAATGGATCGCATCCGCGCAGACAAAGGACGCAAACCGCCTGCGGCCAATCCGCCGTGGTTGAATCACAAGAAGCCGCGGGCAGACCTTCCTCCGCCACCGAGCCCCGCCACCCATTTTCGGAAACCCACTCGGGCTTTTTCCCTCGCGTCACGCCGCCAATGGCGGCGGCAAAGCGCAACACCGGCACCGCCTGCACCAAGGCAGCCACCAGCAGTAGCCCTAATAAGCTTGCCACCAGCCAGCCTGTCACCGGCTTGTCCCTTCGGCTACGACGGCCGCCGGCAGCTTCGACGGCACCGGCCAGGCCACCCACACCGGCCGCAAACCCACAAGCCACCGTCCCACCGGGTTAATTAATAGCGCAGGCAGTAGCACCAAATCGCCGACCAAAGCCGCCACCAGAAGCGTAGCCATCATCCACGAAAAGCGGCTGATTGGCAGAAAATCGCTCACCGCGAATACCAGCAGACCAAGTGCGCAGATGAGTGTCGTCTCCACCATCGCCCAAGCGCAGTGCTCAAAAGCCCGTCGCAGGGCCTTCTCGGGGGGTAAGCCGCTGGCTAAATTCCGTCGATACCACGTCAAATAATGCACAGTGCCATCGACCGCAATCCCCAGGGCCACGCTGGCGGTCATTACCGAGCCAATATCTACCTTGATCCCTTGCAGCCCCATATATCCAAAGACCAAAACGGCGGGAAAGATATTGGGAATCATGGCCAACAGGCCCACCAGGAGACTTCGCTGCACGGCAATCATCACCACAGCCACCAAAGCCACGGCCCCCAAAAAGCTGTAAAACATTCCCAAGAGCAAGGCTTGCTGTGCTTTTTCCACCAAGACCGTCAATCCGGTATAGATTACTTGCACCCCGGCAGGACGTTCGGCATCGAGCACGGCGGACACTCGCGCCTGAATCTGCTGGAGGAAGACCGCGTAGTCGGTATTGGTCAAAGCCGGTACCCGAGTGCTCACCCGCCACCACTGACCCTCGGCGTCTTGACTGAGCCAGTGCGCCCGTGCTAACTCCGGAAGTCGCGCTTCCAAGCGACTTTTGAGTACACTCCGCCGGATCGTGCCCCGAGCTCCCGAGCCTTTTGGAATCGCCGGCAAAAAGGCGACTGCGGAGGTAGTGCCGCCGAGTTCCGGCAAACCCTCAAGGGCCGATTCCAATTCTCGCAGAAGCTCAACCCGCTCCAGCAAATCCAACGGCGACTCCGGACGAAACCGGACCACCAGTTCGACGGGCACCAACGGCCCCAATCGTTCCTCCAACCACTGATAATCCCGAAGTACCCTGCTGCCGGCGACCAAAAGCTCGCGCACGTTGACCGACGTGCTGACCCAGGTCAATCCCCAAGCGGTCACCCCCATCGCGATCCCCGCCAAAAGGAGGATGATTCCCCACCCGTAAACCACCAGGCGGCTCCACGCCGACCAGATGGCCCGGGGATATCGCCCACTTTTTTCCTCATCGAAATTCTCGAGCTTTTGGCCCTGGCAGGAACGACCCTCTCTTTGCGCGAACCACAGGGCCCGGATCTCCATGGCCCCGGGAACCACCACGAAAAGCAGGCCCAAGGTCAACAGAATTCCCATGCTGGCGAAAAGTCCGAACTGCCGAACCGGCACGATCTCGCTCAGCATGAGCGAAGCAGTGCCGATCGCCGTGGTCACACCGGCCACTACGCAGGGAAGCCAACCTGCGCGGATGGCCCCCTGTACCGCAACTGATGGCCCGGTAAGCCGCAACTGCTCCGTGAAGTAATTCGATAGGTGCACTCCCCCGGAGATCGTCACCACGAACACAAGCGGAGCCATCACGGCCAAGACGGCGTTCATGGTCACGCCAGTATACCAGACGATGGCCAGCACAAATCCTTGACCCACCGCCGCCACTGCGACGACGGCCAGCGTCTGAAGCCATGAGCGCAAGCACATCCAACAGATCAGGAGCGACAGCAACGCGGAGGGAAGTCCGTAAACGGTTAGGGCCCGCACACTTTCCAGGTCAATCGCCGCTCCATCGACCACCGAGCCGGCCAGAAAGATCCTCTCGTCGGGAAGGCCCGTGATCTTCTGGGCCACCTCCCGCAGGATATCGATGGTTTGCTGCCGATTTTCCCCCGCTTTTCGCGTCAGGCTGACGACCGCACAACTCGTCTGACCATCGCGGCCCAGAAGAATCCCTTGTAACCGGGCTTCTGCCTGAGCACGGTTTAGCCGGAGCGGTTCCTCCATCAATTGCCGAACTACCGTGTAGCCGGCAAGTACTTCGGCGAAAAGCTCGCGGTAGGTCAGATCGCTGGTGGCAAACTCTTCCGATTGAAGAACCTTCGCATACTGCTCCAATCGGGGATCATCCAGCGTACAGCCTTCCCAGCTTACGAGGATGACATCCAGGACCCCAAACCGGCGCAAAAACTCGTCGAATCGCTCCCGCTCCGAAAAATGACTGGGCAGCCAAAACGCGGGCGCATTTTCCACGCGGCTCATGCTGCCTTGAACGCCCCAGAGGAGGGCCGGAAGGCTCACCGCGATGAGCACTAAAGCAATCGCAGCTCGTCTAACAAACGGCATTCGGGCCATTCATTTCTGTGTCGGCTAATTTTCTTATGTATTTTTATGTCGGCTTTCTCCGTTGGCTTTCTATTGCGGCAAATAAAACTACGGAGACGAAGCGGACGCTGCGGAGCTCATCCAGTTTAACGTTTTGACGGCGGTGTGTCCGAGTGCTTGCGCGATGATGACGCCGTTTTTTCAGCCGCCATACCCCGGCTGAAGCACCACCCGTGTGAATTTTCCCCGCCCAAGCAAGGGCACAATCCTAGAAAGATTCATGCAAGCGACCAGAGGGCTACTTTCCCCATAAGCAACGGCGCGATCGTACTTAAGATGCGGTACGTAACATTCCACGCATTTTCCCCGCACAAGCTAGGGCACCATAGCTCCGGAAAAGCTCCCGAAACCCAACCGATGAGAATCGAAAAGCATGGGATCAGGCCTTAATGGGTTTTTTAGGGCCCCTATCTTTCGCGGGAAAGCGGGCGGAATAACTCAAGGCTCTCTCCGCACTTTAAACACTCGGCCATCATGTTTACCAATTTAGTCGATCGTGAAGAGACCCAACTCTTTTAAGATTCTTCTCAAGGAATTTCGGCCGGCTTGGCCCCAAATTCTCTCGCACACGTCGAAGGAAAATCAAAGATTAGAAACAGATTTAGAAACAAAATCAGAGGGTAATCGGCAAGAGCGTGCGGATGAACAAGAGCGTACGGATGAATACGGATGAAATTGAACGCACGATATTGATGGGCAATGGCACCGGTCATGGCACCCATCAATGGACTGACATTAGTTTACAAACTTTGTTTACAAACTTCATGCGTTATACGCACGCCAAAGGCATAGCTTGATAAGATGAGCTGATCAGGTCACTCAGGTAACAGATTTGAAAAGGATGTAAGAAGTATTTACTATTTCCGAGTTGGAATTCGCTCACCTAGGGGCGACCTGAAAGCCAAATAACCGTTGCAACCGGGCAAGAATACTCTCGTCGTGCACGAAAAAAAGCTAATCTTTATGCACGAAGAGATAATTGACCGGGCAAAAGAGCGCGTCTCGTCACGACCAATTGAAGAACTGCAAAAATTAGATTCAAAAAACCACACAAACGTCGCTTAAAAAGTCGCGATCGTACGTGGGTCTGCTAGAAACCGGCTGCTCAAAAGTCGCTAAATTGCCGAACTCAATCTTTACTAAATCGGCAAACCTTTGAAGATTTCGGCTTAGTTACGCCTTTCGACCCGCCGAATGAGTATCGAGTTGATGACAAACCTCTGTATCAATCTCAGGACAAGTTCCCAACGATCTGCCTTTGTAAAATCGTTTTGTGGGCGCCAAGCATGTTGTATGATATCACTTATCAACGCGGTGGAGCTTGTCGTCGACTCGTCAACCTGCACTAGCTTCATGGCAAACGCACCCAATTCGAAGAACTGAACCAAAAGATGAAAGTTTCCAGGTGCTCGAAGACTCAAAGCACTCAAGAAACAATGCCGTAGAGTTGGGATCATAGGTTCTGCCGGCTTTTCGACGGTTTGGGGTCGTGTATCATTGGGGTCGTCTATCACAGTCTGTTTGGGCAGCCTCTCCCATGAATTGCCGGACCGTCGATTTCCTCAGGGGTGACCAGCTCGCGGAGCGACCCGAGCTAGCTTCTCAGGTTGTCAAGTTACATTCATGGTCCCTCTCCGAGGACGATGAGGAGGCTTTCCTCCGCCGAGCGTTTCTGGCTTTTGGAACCGCATTTGATTACTCCACCGCCCGATGGGTTAAGGCAGCCTCCGGGAACTGGCAAATACTGGCCCGATTTGGCCTCGAGCTGGAGTTACCCACGACAATTGCCGCGGAAGCCCTCGAGCGCCGTCAAATCCTGTGGATGCCTCCGTGGCTTTTGGTCCCCTATCTACCGGAAAAAGATCCCCTGGAATTACTTGCGTTCGCCTGGCGTGAGCAACCCCCGTGGGATGTTCTGGCTCAACTTGCCGGGCTGGTGGTGGTACTCCGCCAGTTGGCCGCCGCCATGCGGACGCGTCTTGACCAGCAACGGCGGATCGAGCAACTCGAAAATCTCCTCGGTTACACGCGGCGATGGCTCGGGATCAAAGAGATCGAGTCGCTCCTGGTGGAAATCGCCCAGGCAGCCACGCGGTTAATCGGCTGCGAGCGTGCGAGTATCTTCCTTTGGGATCGCCGCACCCACACCCTCGTGGCCCGACCTGCACTCGGGGTTCCCGGCGGAGAATTGCGGCTTTCGGACTCCAGCGGTCTGGTCGGCCGAGTCATCCAAAGCGGTGAGCCGGCACTGGCAGATGAAGAGCTGCACCCCGAGTGGATCGATCATTCCGTCGACAAGCAGCTTCGCTTTCAAACCAAAAGTGTGCTTTGTGTCCCGCTCCGCGGTGCCGCTGGATTGCTGGGGGCTTTTGAGCTTATCAATAAACGCACGGGCCGATTCACCGATGGTGACCAAGCTCTGCTTTCAGAGCTGGCGGCACATGCGGCCGGCATTCTGGAAAATGCCCAGGATCGGCAGGCCCTCCTCACCACCCGGTCGCGCTTGGCCGAGCTGGCGGCCTCGCAGGTCGAATTGGTGGGACGAAGCCCCGCCATCGAGGCGATTCGTTCGGTCATTCATCGGGTGGCCGAGACCGATCTTGCGGTTCTGATCCTCGGCGAACACGGCACCGGCAAAGAAGTGGTGGCCCAGGCGATTCACTACTGGGGCAAGCGCCGTCATCAACCCTTTGTGGCGGTCAATTGCGCGGCGATTCCCGAGACTTTGGCCGAAAGCGAACTTTTCGGCCACGAAAAGGGGGCCTTCACCGGGGCCGACGAGTCCCGTGCCGGCAAGTTCGAGCTCGCCAGCTCCGGAACGCTCTTCCTGGATGAAATCGGCGATCTATCGCTGGCCTGTCAGGCAAAGCTCCTTCGCGTGTTGGAGCAGCGGGTCTTCACCCGGGTGGGGGGGACCGCACTCATCCCCACCGATGCCCGGATTATCGCGGCCACCAACCAAGACCTCCGCGAGGCCGTTCGGAAGCGGCGTTTCCGCGACGATTTGTTCTATCGACTCAACGTGGTAACCATCGAAATACCACCCTTGCGGGCCCGACCGCACGATATCTTGCTTCTTGCCGAGCATTTCCTGAATACCTTCTGCCGACGTGCCGGCCGCCGCGTGCCGCAATTGACCCCCGCCGCCCAAGAGTGCTTATTGAAACACCCTTGGCCCGGCAACGTGCGCGAATTGCGGAATGCCATGGAACGCTTGGCGTACCTCCACCGAGAAGATGTGATCGATGCGGCGGACCTGGCGTTCATCTTTCCGCACAAACCCGTCTCGCAAAGTGGTATTTTGTTAACTCGAATTGCGGAGGGAGCTCCGCCTGACCAGCCGGCTCTAAGCCTCGCCGAGGCAACGCGGCAATTTCAGATCGCGTATGTGCGGCAAGTGCTCGAAGATTGCCAGGGGAACTTCACCGAGGCGGCCCGCCGGCTGCGACTCCACCGCTCCAATTTCTATCGAAAGCTCCGCCAACTGGGTGTCGAAACCCGTGCACTTCCACCGGAGGCTTCCTGACGCCGCGCCACCGGCTTAGCCGCCTACCGATGATCCAGAGGGGCCTCTCTGCGATCCCGAGCGTCCTGCCCGAAATCCCGGGCTTTTGGAGCCTGGGCACCAGGTCAGCCACCCAGGACAAGAATGACCAGAACCCTCAGCGGCTGGATGAGAAGTGCAGAGACTCCTGCAAGGCAGCCTCCCTGCCAAGAACTCCTCCAAACGAGCGTTTACCTCTTCGAAGGAATCCCTGAAGTGAAAGCCGCAAAACCGTGTTGTCCTTCCTCTTCTGTAAGATTCTCCAGGACCGCAGATTTTCAGAATCCGTATTCCGAACGCAGGGGCAAGAATCTGTAGGCAAAGATTCCCATCACGATGCCGAGGACTACGGCGGATCGTAGCCGCCAGCGTTCCACGGATTGCAGCGGAGGATCCGTAGGATTCCTTTCGCTAACCCCCGCCAAAATCCGTATTTTTTTAAGGCCAAAATCATATAGTTGCTGCAACTGGGCTCGAAGCGGCAATGCCGGCCGATCAAGGGGCTGAGCGTCCACTGATAAGCAATAACGAGTCCTATCAAAATCCGGACGGGCAAGCCTGCGATCCAGTGTAGCACTTTTTTTACTCTTGTTCGCTCTTCTGGCTGGGGCATTCATTCAACCTCCGAGCCAGTCGTTGAACCAGCGTAACCAAAGAGCGTTGCAAATCGCCAAGCTTAAAGCCCTCGCCAGATCGAGGAATGACGACTAAGTCTATCCCCGCGGGCAAATCGGGCCTTTTCAGCCGAAAGCTTTCGCGAATATATCTTTTTACGCGATTTCGCACGGTCGCCTTGCCGAGCTTTCGCGGCACAGAGATTCCAAGTCGCGAGTAGTCCAGGTTGTTTTTGCAGCCGTAAACGATTAACCATTGATCGGCAACAGAGGTACGCTGTTCGAATACACGCTCAAAATCTCGCCGACGGCAAAGCCGGAATTTTCGGGGGAAGCGAAATCCTGGCATGCACTAAGCCTCGACGGCGACATGAAATCACCGAAGCCTGTGGAAACACCTCGCACAACCAGCCGAACCACCTTCTGAGTGATACGGCAAGCCCATGAGCCGCTTTCTCCGCTTGCCGCCGGCACAACGACCTACCAACCTCGAAGCCAAGATTCTTGCCGCCAAACCAACCTTATCGGCCGAACCAATCCCCGCACCACATCTCACCGCAAGGCGGAACGATATCGCTGCCGGCTTCCGCAGGTACAACACCTTCTTTTACCGCTTTACGGTGCCTCTTTATACCGCTCCCGGATGCCTCAGAATCAGCTTGTGTGCTTTTCCTACGTAACTTGACGGGAGTGAATACAATCGCAGCGTGCCACCGCCCCGATTTCAACCCTTGCAACTCAAAACAACACTCGGCGCGTATTCGATCCCCGGCCTTATGAGCCTGAGATCCTTTGGGTATTTACGAGCTTAGCCCTCGAGCTATTTACGAGTTTAATCCTCAGAGACCATCAAGTAATACTCCAGGCGGTCTCGCCGAATCATCCAAAAAAGATGGCCAGAACCCGGCGACGCCTATGACGATAAAAGACGTCTGGAATTAAAAAAGACGTCTGGAATTAGAGAAGCCTGGAATGATGAACCACCGCCCACTATGGAGAATGATCCCTTTCCCGCAACAGCCCAAGAATCGGCTCCCCAGCATTTTCACCACTGCGAGTTGATCTTTTCACCAGTGCAAATCAGCACGAGGATCCCTACCATAGTAGGCTTCCAAGCCTTTCAACGATTCTTTAACGGAGGGGTCGAGCCTCTCCGGCAATACGATCATGACCTCCGCGATCAAATCGCCCGGCGAATCCTCTTCGGAGGGCACACCAAAACCGCGTACCCGAAGTTTCTGCCCACTGCTCGTGCCGGGCGGGATTTTCAGGCTAATCGTCCCGCGGGGCGAGGGCACATCGACTTTTGTCCCGTTCACCGCTTCGGGAATGGTGATGGGAATCTTCACATACAGATTCTTCCCCTTGCGCTCGAAATACGCATGCGGTCGCACCCGAACCGTAAGAATCAAATCGCCGGGTGGGCCACCCGTGGGAGAAGGGGCCCCCTGACCACGAAGGCGGATTTTTTTCCCGTCCTCGATCCCCGCCGGAATATTCACGCTAATCGTGGCTAAATCGCCACTCGGACGGCGGAAACCGAAAATCCATCGCCCACCGGTAATGGCGATTGAAAAGGGCACCTCCAATTCACTTTCAAGATCAACACCCCGAGCGGGGGCACGAGTGGTGCGCTTCCCGCGGGTACCTCCTGCCGTGCGAAGCTGTTCGAAAAGGTCCTCGAACGAAAATGCGCCCCCTTTCCCGAAGCGATCTCCGAAGAATTGGCTAAAGTCGAAATCTTCAAAACCTCGGGTGCGGAACTCCACGTCGGGGGAGGATCGCCAATAAAACGTCTGCCCATGCGGCCCTCCTGCACCGGCAGCTTCGAAGGCCGTTCCGTACCGATCATACAGTTCCCGCTTTTCGGGGTCGTTCAGTACCTCGAATGCCTGTTGAATTTGCTGGAATTTCTTTTTGGCGTCTTTATCCTCCGGATGAAGGTCGGGATGATACTTTCGCGCAAGCTCGCGGTAGGCCTTCTGAATCTCGACCTGCGAAGCATTTCGGGGTACACCAAGGATTTTATAGTAATCTTCAGCCATAATCGGCCATCGTCTCGGTTATTGCCAATAAATATGCTTGGTTTCACCACTTCAGTTGGGCACCTCTTTCGCATAAAGAATTTCGGTTTGTCGGCGACTGTCCCCAGCTTTCCTGAGAGAAAACACTCTGGATCCGTTTACCGGCTTTGCCAGTTTTCGCTACTCCCGGCGAGGCACCCGGGTCCATCCTCTGAATATCGCTTTCGCATCTCGTGGTTTAAAGCGGAAAATACCGCCGGTCTCTTGATGCTATTTTAAGGCTTTTTTGGGCCAACTATCAACGCACCCACTAGGGCGATCGACCTCGGGGGCTACCCCCCCGGCCCAAATCCACCCAACGAAGCCCGACTGAAGCGGCGCAGACCGCTGAGAAGATTCTCTCAAGCTACGCCACTACTCAATTGCAAAACTCCTTCGCCGCCACGGGGAGCAGAGTGCCCCTTCTCAATTGCCAACCCCTCCCAACCTGCCGGCAATCGAACGAAGCAGAGATTGCACCGCATCTGGGGCATCTGAGGTCACCATTCACCCTTGAGGCTGATCAAGACTTGCGATGGATTATTGCGGCGGATTATGAATATCACCGTACGGGAATTGTTGCAGGGGCAAGGCTACGAACTTGGTCCTCGCCTGGGCGGTGGTGGTTTTTGGGGAGGTTTACCGCGCAGTTACACCCGGCGGAGTTCCCTGCGCGATCAAGGTCTCGCTACGTCCGATGGACGAGGCAAATCCTGAGGTGAAAAAGGAGCTGGATCGCCTCCGAATGATCAAGAATCTCGTGGGGCATCCCCATATCGTCGGGCTGGGGGAGATCTGGGTAGTAGAGGGGGATTTCCCCACCCGCTGGGAGCTCGCCCAGGGAAGCCTCGATGGGACACTAATACGGCAATTATACCTTGTTTATAGCGTATCAAAGGCAGGGCCAACCGGGCATCCCCGTCGGGGAACTTTTGCGCTACATGAGGGAGGCGGCGGAGGGAATTGATTTTTTAAGCGCTCAGGGGATTTATCACCGGGATATCAAGCCGCAGAACCTCCTCCTTTTCTACGGTCGTGTGAAGCTGGCCGACTTAGGCCTTATGAAACTTACAGCACTCACGACGGCCTCTCACACTGGTTCGGGCACCTTGGGCTACTGCCCCCCGGAAGCGTACGACGATCGCTGGTTGCACCCGACGATCGATCTCTACGGGTTGGCAGCCACCTACGTGAAGCTGCGTACGGATCAAGAGCCTTTTAGCACTAATCATCTCGAAATCGCGGAGCGACAGAAGGCCGGGAACCCCATTCCGGAGGGACTTCAGGCGGAGGAGGCCGAGTTGGTCAGGCGGGCCTTGGCCTTTAGACCGGAAGAGCGCCCCCAGGAAAAAGCAACGCCTTGGATCGAACCATTGTATCGAGCTCTAATCCCCCTTGCGGCACAAGGCCCAATGATAAAGACTGCGGCGGAGGAGCGCCCGGGATGCGGTCGGTGATAAGCCGGTTAAGGCCGGCAAGATAGGCGGCTTTTTCGCATCTCGGTTCCTAAAAGTGGTATGAACGAAAAGGATATTTGCCGCCGATCAAAAATTGCACACAGGTTTGTGATATTAGTGATGTACCAGTGATCTGTCTGACGTTGCCTACATTAGCATTAGACATGGCTTACCCATTTCGTCGCGCCCAGTGTCAGCAAAAACCCCGAAAAACACACTCTTCTTCTGGGTTTCCACTTCTCGCCCAAAATCCGTACACTACCCTCTGCTTACAGGAAAACACGACGGGCCACGGGGCGGTAATCCGCAAGCTTTGTCCGGCAATTACCATCATGATGATTGAATCGCCCACGATTGAAGATCTCGAGTTGTACCTGGTGGAGGTGCCCGCCACAGAACCCCTGCCCCCCGTGAAATCCTTATTGATCCGCCTGGTAAGTTCTAGCGGGGACGAGGGCTGGGGCGAAGGCTCGGTCCCCTGGAGGCCAAGCGAGCTGCCGGGCAGGCGGCAAAGGCTCTTGACGCTCCTTCGGGGTCGGAGCATTTTCGACCTGGAAGAGCTGGCCACCCTGCCGGGCTTGCATCCACCGGAATTGCGCTGCGCGGTCGATCTGGCCTCCTGGGACCTTGTGGGACGATTTCTCAATCAGCGGCTTTGCCACTTGCTTGGGGGACAATACCGGTCCCAAGTGCCGGTGGCCATCCCGGTGAGCGGATCGGCTGACGAACTCCTCGTGGCCACCAGTCTAGAGTTTTTGCACCAGGGCTTTAGCACGCAGATTATTCAGGCACCAGAGATTCGTCCGGGAGACCGGCAACTGCTCGGAACGCTCAAAAACCTTACCGGTCAGGGAGTGAGGCTCCGCCTGGATATCGGCGCCCAGCTCGAGTTGGCCACCGCCCGGGATCTATGCTTGGAACTGGAGGCTGCCGGGCTGGATTCCATTATCGACCCGCTGCGGGAAGAAAATTTCGCCGTCACCGCCTCGCTCCAGCGGCAGACACTCGTGCCGATCGCAGTATGGCGGGCCCTTCGCGGTCCTCGCGATATGGCGGCGCTTATTCGCAGCGGAGCGGCGTCGCGCGTGGTCATCGACCTCCAACGGGTCGGCGGGATATCCCCGGCCCGAGCCTGCGGCGTCCTGGCCGCGGCCGGGGACCTGCTCTGCTGGCTAGCGACCGGACCTACCGTCGGCCTGATTGCGGCCGGGGTACTTCAGTTGGCGGCAGCCATTCCCGATTTCGAAAGCTGTACGGCCTGCTGGTATCCCACGCTTTCAGACGATCTGCTCAAGCTTCCTTTGGGAATATCACAAGGAGTCGCCGCCATACCCTCCGGAGCGGGTTTGGGGGTCGAGCTCGACCGGCGGAAGTTAGATCGCTACCAAGTGGGTTAGCGGCGCCTGTTACCGGTCTTTTCGGCCGGTTGCCCCCCTTTGGGGGATGGGTGCTTGTGGTGGAAGGAGGCCGCGGCAACTGCCACCGATCGGGTCTATAACACATAGAGGAAACTGCGCTACCTCGGGAACACCGGAAGGGCCGGCCCCCTCTTTTTCACGGCTTACCCCGGGATTGTAAAATTCGCGGGTTTCAGGAAGCACAAGCGGCGGATCACCGCGGCCATTCTGAGAGCAAACCGAGGACGAAGCTTCTAACTGCCTGAATTTTCTCGGGCGGATACCCTCTTTTTACGTGTTGATTCCCTTTCCAGACTCTCCCTCATGCTGCACTACCCCTTGGAAAATCCGGCGTGCCCGCTTGATTCGAGACGGATGGCCCCAAGACTTTGAAAGGGGGAGTTCCTCCGCGTACACTTCAAGGAATGGGTGCGATGCATCGGGAGTTATACTGGGAAAAAAATTTGCAGACGGAAGTATTTCTATGACCAGCTCTGGGAAGGAACTTGAGTCGGCTATCGAAGCTTGCCATGCTCATTGCCAGCGGATCCTCGAGGAAGTCAATTGCTGGGTCATCGGCCGCCGCAGCTTGATCGAGCAATTGCTCATTGCGTTTTTGGCCCGAGGCCACGTCCTCATCGAGGGTGTCCCTGGGATTGGCAAATCGTTGATTGTTCAAATTCTAGCTAAGATTTCGCAGGGCTTATTTCGGGAAATTCAGTTGACCCCGGATCTTGCACCACTTGATCTTTTAGGCCGCGAAGTGATTGTGGAGGATTTAACGAGCGCACAGCGGCGGCCTCAATTGGAGCCGGGACCGCTTTTTGCGAACTTTTTGGTGGCGCGCGATATCAACCGGACCTTACCGAAGATCCAAGCGCTGATTTTGGATGCTTTAGAGGGCGGCTTGGTCAGCGTCGGCAGCAAACTCCATAATCTTCCCCGGCCCTTTTTTGTACTCGCGACGCAGAACCCGCTCCATCCGGAAGACACGTACCCCTTGCACGAGGCCCAGTTGGATCGCTTCCTCTTTTTCCTAAAGGCGGACTACCCTTCCGGAGCAGAGGAGTGGGAGGTTGCCAAACGCGCGGCGGGAGCTGTGGAGGAGGTCCCCCCGCTGGTCACGTTGGAGGAGTGGTCGGGTTATCAGGAGTTAGTGGATCGGATAAGCATGGAAGATTCGGTGCTCGGTTATGCTTGGGCCTTGGTACGTGCTTCCCGGCCACGCGCCCCCGATTCGCCAGAGTTCGTGGATCGCTGGGTGGCTTGGGGGGCTAGCACGCGGGGTTTAATCGCCCTCGTTCGTGCGGTGAAGGCTCGAGCCCTTCTTTACGGTCGTGCGGCCGCTCAGAAGGAAGATGTCTACGCGATGGCCAAATATGTTTTGCGGCACCGAATCGCCCCGAACGAGGTCGCCTTGGCGCAAGCCCTCACAAGCGATCGCTTGGTCGAGATGATCATGGAATCGGTTCCGCAGGACCAATCGTACGCCCCACCGGAGGGGGCGAAGCTACTGAAGCGCTAGGGCGCGATAGATCGCCGTTAGCGGCTGCCGAACTAACCAGGCCGCAATGAACGCTTTCAAGATGATTGCTCCGGTGTGGAATCGCTGCCGAAATACACTTCCCGAAATGAATCTCCAGATACTGCGGAAAAGCAAGGTTAACGGGCTCCCATACTTCCCCAATCACAGACGAAAGAGCAGAAAATTTGCGAAAACATCGAAAGGCTCTAAGACCCTGCCACCAGCTTCAGGAATTCCGCAAAGACTATCACCACCAAGGCGATCACAAAAGGCAGAAGGAGCAGAAGCCACATCGGTTCGGCCCAAAACCCGGCATCGTTCTCCGCAGGTTCCGGCGACTGAGGTGCCGGCAAGAAGCCGATCAATTCCGGCGCGTGGAGCCCTCGGGTAGCCCGGGAGATTGGAGGCTTGGGAAAATCGGGCAGCGCGGACTCGTCTTCCGAACTCGGTACGTCTGCTTCGGCCGATTCGACGTTTCCGGCAGGTAGCGCATCGGCACGGGAAGTCCACCGGGCCATGGAGATCGCTACAGGCGGTTTCGACTCTGCCTGCCCTACCGTAGCACGGGCCCGGGCTAACAGAATGGCATATTCCCCGGGAAGGTACGTCAGATCCGCCCACCGGGCAAGCCGCAAGATCACCTCCTGGGCACTGGCGAGCCGAAACTTTGGATCCTTGCTCATCATTTGGCCGATGAGCTCGACAAATTCGTCATCTAACTCCGGATTTACTCGGCGGGGATCAAGCGGAAGCCGCTCGCAGTGAGCCCGCACCTTTTCTATGGAGGTTCCCCCAGGAAACGGCACCGAACCCGTGACGGCAAAATAGAGGGTGCAGCCCAGCGAGTAGATATCCCACGCAGGATTGGGGTCCCAAGGGTTTCGCACTTGGTCCGGGGAGACGTAATCGGCCGTACCGGCGATCCTCCCTAACCGGGAATCAAAAAGCGCTTCGCCGGTCAGCGGGCTTGCCAGACCCAGGTCCGACAATTTGGTCCGAAGATCGGAACCCACCAGCACATTCCCCGGCTTTACATCCCGATGCACAAGCCCCCGACGATGGGCGTAGTCTAAACCGGCCGCTACTTGAGCGATCACGGTAGCCGCCTGCGGGACCGGCAGCGGTCCTGTGGCTTGCACCAGTTTCCGGAGGTCTTGCCCTTCCACATACTCCAGCACAAGGTAGTGGACTTGCCCGTCCTCGCCCGCATCTAAGGCGCGGACCAAATTGGGATGATCCAGTTGCGCTACCAACCGTACTTCGCGAAGGAAATTTTCCACACCCTCGGGCGTGCATTTTTCTCGAGGAAGCACCTTGATGGCCACGCGTCTTTTCAAAACCAGATGCTCGGCCAGGAAGACTTGGCCGATCCCGCCGCGCCCCAACGAATCGATGACCCGGTATTGCCCGAGGTTGAACCGTGTCCGCCCCGCCAGCAGTTGCTTGGCTTGCCAGGCATTAATATAGCCGGCCTCCACCAGCGCGTCAGCAATCTGCTTATCACGCTCCTCCAACGAGGTGGGCGCATTTTCCCGCCACCGGGCCTTCAACCAATCCAATACATCCGTCAATTGATCCCGGGTCACCAACCCGCTAGCCAAAACCAGGAACTCGAAGCGGGGCCGCTGTTCACTCACAAGGCGTGCTCTCCTCGTCCGCGATTGGTCGACTCTCTCCTTTCGCTGTTTTTCATCCCATCATATCCTCGGGCAAAACGCTTGACCATCGACGGGGGTAGGTTCCCATTTGAATTGCGTCAGAAGGCTTTTGGCACTTTCCCCAGTCCGGCACCGGCAGTTCCCCGGCCGCCAACGCCCGCTCCTTAAGGCGGCAACGCCCATCCCTCAAACTGGGAACGTCCCCTCCTTACGGCAGCAGCGCCCAAAATGAGCCAACGGGCCGGTCGAGCCTAATATGAAGTCGACCCTAAAATCAATCCGCCCATCGTTGAGGAATCCCCCGAAAAGTGCAATCTAACGGGATCGGGTAGCTTAAAATGAAATGAATGGGAAGCAGGCTCCCCGGGTTGAGGAGATTTCCGCGCGGATTACCCCCTCGCGCATCGTAATGTTACGTGGGCCGGAGATAAGGCCCTAAAAAGCTGCCGTCGCCCCTGGGAAAAAATGACTCATGATGTAATGAATCGAAAGTCCCTATCATCCAAATCAAAGCTCGAAAGGTCTGGTAAGCCGCCGGCCAAAGGAGGGGGAGACCCTCGCGCGGCATATCGCGCCTCGGTCCGGGCTATGGACGAGTCCGTACGTCCCCTTCCGATGACTCCGGAGGAAGTTCAAAGCAGGGGTTGGACGAAGGTCGACGTCGTTTTCGTCACCGGTGACGCCTACGTGGACCACCCGAGTTTTGCCATGGCCCTTCTCGGCCGGCTTTTGGAAAGTGAGGGATTTCGCGTCGCCATTCTCAGCCAACCCGATTGGTATTCCTGCGAACCATGGAGACAGTTTGGCCGGCCGCGGGTGTGTTTCTGCATTAGTGCCGGAAACATGGATTCGATGATCAATCACTACACGGCGAATCGCAAGGTGCGTAATGAAGATGCTTACAGCCCGGACGGCCAAATCGGTCTTCGCCCCGATCGTGCGACCCTGGTTTATTGTCAAAGAGCCCGGGAAGCGTTCCCCGATGTTCCGATCATTGCCGGGGGTGTGGAGGCGAGCCTTCGGCGGTTAGCTCACTACGACTATTGGTCGGATAAGGTCCGCCGTTCCATTATTCTGGATGCCAAGGCCGACCTCCTCGTCTACGGCATGGGCGAACGAGCATTGGTGGAAATCGTGCGTCGGTTGGCGGCAGGCAGCAAACCGAAAGAGCTGCGGGATGTCCGCGGTGTCGTCTATTGGCTGGGGGCTCGGGAGCCGCTTCCTGAGGCACGCTATTCCCCCGGGATCGATTTGACCCAAGCAGGAAAAGGGGAGACAGGAAAAGCGGAGACGCAAAGGCAATCGTCCGGCGAATTTCGAACTGATGCTCCTCCGCCGGGGCAAAAGGACGCCGAAGCATCCCGCTTGTTATCGACGGCTGCCGATGACGGCAACACTCGCTTGCAACATGCTCTTTGCGATCGGTCAGAAAGTGGTTGCAGACATTATGCCGCGGATGGCAGAAACGATAATCTGGAAGATCGGAGCAACCATGGATTCGGTGACGGCCATAGCAATTTTTGCGGATGCGGTGGCAGCACTCCCTCCAAGGGAACGAGGCCTACGCTCTCGGAGCATGGTAGCGGCGGCAGTTTGGAAAACACCGAGAGCAATCGGGCGGATACAAGCGGCAGAATTTCGGCTGAAGCGCGGCAGCCAGCGGCGGATACGGTCTTTCTCCCAACCTTCGACGAGGTGGTAAGCGACCGACGCGCATTTGCCGAAATGACGCGCCTTGCGCACCTGGAGTTGAACCCATTCTGTGGCCGCCGATTAGTTCAATACCACGGAGCGGAAGCCGTGGTGATCAATCCCCCGCCATTTCCGCTCAGCGAAGCGGAAATGGACCGCATCTATGATCTGCCCTTCACGCGTCGGCCTCACCCGTCTTATGGGAAGCGGCGAATTCCTGCCTTCGACGTCGTTGCTACATCCGTGCAGGTATTGCGGGGCTGTTTTGGCGGATGTGCTTTTTGCTCCTTGGCAGCGCATCAAGGCCGCATCGTCCAAAGTCGCAGCCTCCATTCGGTGATCGCGGAGGTGCAGCAAATTGCTTCGGATCCAAAGTCTCGCGGGGTGATTAGCGATTTGGGCGGTCCTACCGCCAACATGTATCAACTGGGGTGTAAGCGGCCGGAAATCCAGCAGCGTTGCCGACGGCAAAGTTGCCTTTACCCGAATATCTGTAAGCTCCTCGAGACCGACGCCCGTGCCTTGATTGAACTTTTACAGGCTGCCCGGAAGGTGCCCGGCGTGCGACGCGTGTTTGTGGCTTCGGGTATTCGGATGGATTTGGCGTTGAAATGCCGGCAATACATCGAAGAAATCGCTAAGTACCATGTCGGAGGATTGCTGAAGGTTGCTCCGGAACATAGCCATCCTCAGGTCCTCGCACGGATGCGGAAACCGACTATTGAGGTGTTCGAAAAATTCGCTTCAGAATTCAAGAAAGCCTCGAAGAAGGCGGGAAAAGAGCAATATTTACTGCCCTACATGATGGCGGGTCATCCCGGCAGCACGCTGGAGACCATGATCGACGTTGCTTTGTACTTGAAAAAGACGGGTTGTCGCCCGGACCAAGTACAGGATTTCATCCCCGCCCCATTTGACCTAGCTACCTGCATGTATTACACGGGAATCGACCCGATGACCGGGGAGGAGGTCTATGTGCCCCGCTCCGGGCGCGAACGTCGTCTCCAACGAGCACTCTTGCAATTTTGGAAACCGGAAAACTACCACCTCGTTCGTGAGGCCTTGGTTCGCGCAGGCCGTACCGATCTTATCGGCAATGGCCCGGGGTGCTTAATCGGGATCCACCCACCGCGCAGTGCAACCGGCCGCCAAAAATCGGGCAAAATCCGGCCGGTTAGCCGAAATAACCAGCCGGGTACTAAAAAGCAAAAAGGAACATCCGGGCATTAAAAAGCAAGCAGGTCGAGAAGAAAACGAAACAAAGGAAAAGAAAGAGAGAAACAAAAAGGCTTTTCGCCCCGTCGAAGGCACGTTTCCGAATATGCAAAATATGCAAACTGACGCTCGGTAAAACGGTCAAAAATGGGAAGTACTCCGGGAAATTTCAGGCGGCTTGCATCGACAAAATCACCAACTTTTTCCGTCGGCATTCTGTTTAGGACCTTGCGACTCCAAAGTTGCTATGATCCTGTTTTAAGCGAGGGAATTTCATTTGCAACTCCCGCAGGGGCGTCTCTCAGATAATTGAAGCAATTGAAGCATCGACATAATCGAAGCCGCCTGCATAAAGCGGCTTTGCCAGGGGAAACAAATCATCCGCAGGGTAACCCGCCGCAGGGTAACAAGATTTCTAGCGTGCCACTACCGAAGGATCTTGAGTGCTGCACCTTTAGGGGGAAAAGGACGTGGTCGTAAATCCGGCATATCCGCGGAGTTCAGCCCCGACGAGGGCCTCCCGCGATCAGCGATTCAAGCACGCCTATCAAGCCAGTCAAACTCGGGTCCGCGAGGTACGCCTTTTTGGGGTTGGGCTCGGGGCGGCAATCCTCTTCAGCTTGCTCCCCCTTTTGGAGCCATGGGTACAACAGGCGGAAACGGCTACGGCCGTCCTCTTGGGGCTAGCGATTTTTCAGGCCGGATACGTAGGCTGGATGATGCTTCTGCCGGACCACGCTACCGCTTGGGGCGTCGCCGCGATATTTTTCGCAATCGGGCTCGGCTATGGATGTCTTGGGGTTGCCTTGATCCTTGGTTCCGCGGGGGAAGAAGCTTCGGGCCTCGGGGAGTTCATCAAGTTCCTTTCCCCAAAAGAGCGCCCGATGCTTGCCCAGTGGTGTTTCATTCAGACCTTGGTCATGGGTACCAGTGGGTTCTTATTAGCCCAGTATGCGGCTCGATGGCAAGTCCGCGAGAATCCTCCGCATCTCCCTTCGTCTGATTGATTTCCCTTTTGCCATGCGGGTTTCTTGCTGCCGCACGGGCCGCTTTTTGCCGCGGGATTCCCTTGTTCGGGCAAGCCCCCCTTTTTCCTCAATGCGCCGAGACAACTGTGCTCAAACGAGACAACTGTGCTCAAAAATGATCTTTGGGGCACCAAGGGGAAAGACTTGCACGCCGCTTACGGCACGGTTTTTTCCCGGATATCGTAAGCAAATAGCGTATCACTGTGTCGAAGGTAGAGCCGTCCCCCGCACACCACAGGGTGAGCCCAATACGGGCCGGATCCACCCGAGGGCATACGGAATCGGCTGACGACGCGGTGTTCGGCAGGATCGGCGGGAACCAGGCCCACCTGCCCACGCTCGCTAAAGACATACAGCATGCCTTCGGCTGCCGTCAGGGAACCCTTGCCCACTCCCGAGCTGCTGTACGAGGCACGCCCCGTGGCCCAATCTAGACATACCCATCGCCCCCCATGGGCAGATCCATAGAGGTAGCCATCCAGCAGGATTACCCCGCCATGATGGTTATCGAGGTCTTTGCTGGCCCAGCGTCGGCGGACAGAGACCTCCCCGCCCTCCTCCTGAAGCTCCAGCAGCACGGAACCCGATCCGTATCCCGTGCTGATAAAGACGCAGCCCTCGTGGTAAATCGGCATCAGTGCATTGACATCATACATGGTGGTATGCGGATAACGGAAAAGGAGCTTGCCTGAGTCGGCATCCACCCCGATCACAGCCTTGGCATTCATCGTGAAGACGATCCGTCGCCCCTTGAATACGCCGATGCTGGGAGATGCATAACTGGCAGAATCGCCCGTGCTCGGTGCTGCCCAAATGGTCTCGCCGGTCATTTTATCGAGGGCCACAATGCTGGTTTTCGGTCCCCCCGGACAACAGATCAGCTTGTCGCCATCGATCAAGACCGATTCCGCTAAGGCCCATTGAATATTCCGTGCCTGAAAACGTTCCAGGATATTCACCGACCAAACTTTCCTGCCAGAGGCCGCTTCGTAGCAGGTTACCTGCCCATGAGCACTTTCATGATAGACCCGGGGACCATCGATGGTCGGGGTGCCACGGCTACCCGGATAATCGCCCGTCCATGCACGACCGTTATCGGCCTGCCAAAGGATCCTGCCGTCCAAATCCAAGGCCGTGACCATGCACCTCTGGTCGATGTCGCCGGCTGTGAAGATTCGCCCGTCGGCCAGCGTCACGCTGGAATACCCTTCGCCAATTCCCGTGGCCCGCCACAGGAGCGGGGGTCCGTCCGCCGGCCATTCCTTCAGCAGACCAACCTCCTTGGAAATATTAGTGAAATCTTCCCCGTGAAATCGGGACCAATACGGCAGTAGCCCGCTCGGCTTATCCCCGCGTCTTGCTTCACTCGCGGGAATCCCAGCGGTTGACCCGCTTACAGCTCCTGCATCAGCGAGGGCAACCTCGGTGCTTCCCTCAGCTTTGGGAGTGCCGATCTCGGATCGTGCTGCCGCCGGCTGGCTCTCTTGAGATCGAGCGCAACCGCAGGTTCCCAGCACCAGCGCAAAAAAGGCAAATAAAGCACACGGCAACAAACGGGCGGCAAATACGGTGCGACTCATCGAAGCTCATTCCTCTTTCCTAGAGTTTCGTGCCAAATTCCCTAATAAAGTTTCCTTATAGATCCACCAAGGGATTTATTGGCAAGCTGAATAAATGTGCAGCAAACCGGTTCTTTGATTCTTTAATCGCAGACCGAACTCGATGCGCTGTAAACTGGATGCGCTGTAAACTGTTTGAATGCCCCTCAAACTCACTCCAGTGTTTTGACACCCCTCAAGCTTCCTGAAAGAACTTACCGGATGCCCAGGAGGCTGCCTCCTAAATTTGCAAACTCCATATACTTCCGGCTAACAGAGGGCACACGCCGAATATCGCTTGGGATGTCCGAACCTCAACGCCGCCACTGCTCCTACGGCTGAAATCTTGCGGTTCAGCCGCATTTACAACGCCCATTATAAAAATCCGAGCTTGGGTGGGCTTGAATCACGCTTCTCTTGAATCACGCTGCTAATGAAGCCGATTCTTGCAAAGATCGGCTGTCAACCCGCGTGCTTGCTCCTAGATCGTATATTCCGATTCCCCAAAATGCAAACGGGAGAGCGATCACCAAACGTTCCAAATGTCGGCGGCACCCGCCCGATCTCCTACAAAGATCCTTGGCGAGTTGCTCAAAAAAACACCGGGCTTTGAGGCGGAAAAGCTTTCGTGATTCTCCGCCGGTATCTCACGTATCCATACTCTTAAACACTTTCATAGTTTTTTTAAACACATTAAAGCCGGGTCCCCGGCCACACGCAATTGATCCTGGTGAACGTGGGATGGCCACCGGTTCTGGAAAGCACACGGTGATCTGAGCGCTTCCAGAAATTGCCGGGCGTCATACGGCATGAAGTAAACTCATTTTACCAAAACGAGCTCGGCGACCGAACCCGGCTGCGCTCTTAGATCTTTTCGCGGAATCTTTCAGGTCAATACGTTCGTTGGGGATACGCCGGATCAGGATTTTTTGCTCAAGGGCAGCGTAAAATTGTTTCGAAATTGTTTCGAGCTATTGGTTTCACAGGTTCAAATTCCTGCTGCGAAGTTCTTAGGAGGAAAGATTTGAAAAGCGAAGTATTAATTCTTCAGCAAACCGCTCACGAAACCCCGGGTAGCCTGACGGAATATCTGACGGCGGCCGGGGTTCGGTGGCGGATCGTTGAACTTTTCAAGGAGTCTTTGGGCAAACCGATCGATATAGCGTCGGCAGCCGGCCTGATCGTGCTCGGCGGTCCCATGAACGTGGACGAAGTGGACCGATACCCTTTCTTAACCCAGGAGGTCTCTTGGCTTCAAGCGGCCGTCGCACACCAAGTGCCCACGCTGGGTATCTGCTTGGGTGCCCAGCTCCTGGCTAAGGCCTTTGGGGCACGTGTTTTTCCGAACCACGTGAAAGAAATCGGCTGGTATTCCGTTCAATTACTTCCGGAAGCCGGCACGGATCCCCTTTTGTCGGATCTCCCCAGTATGCAAACGGTCTTTCAATGGCACGGTGACACATTCGACTTGCCGCGCGAAGCCGTTTTGTTGGCAATCGGCGATACCTGCCGGCATCAAGCCTTCCGGATAGGGTCCCGGGCCTGGGCATTTCAGTTTCACATCGAAATGACGGAGCCGCTCATCGAAAGCTGGCTCCAGGACTTGACCCATTCTTGCGCGCAAGCCGCACCTCCGCCGCAAAGTGCCGAGCAAATTCGGGCTAGAGTGCCATCGGCGCTCAAGGCGATGCGGGAATTCGCCGACCCGGTCCTTGTCCGCTTTGCCCGGCTTTGTGTGGAAAAAGCCTCCGGTTGAGGGGTTCCTCAAAGGCCGCGAGCTTCCCCCGCTAAGTAGGGGATGCCGTCATCACTAGCGTTGTCGTGTTTTTGGATATTTTTTTGGATATATTGCTTCCCCGCCGAGCAAGCAACGCTGCCCAAGCATCGCCCTCTCACAATCGTAACTGCCCAGCTCCCCCGGCGAAGGCAGGCAGCCTCGATTCGCCTTGCTTGGAACAGCCGCCATGCATGATTCGGCCTCTAGCACGTACGGTTCTTACCCGCGGGCCTAGCTACTTGCGCTACGGTAGCTTTCCAATGCCCGGCGAAAAACCCAGCGACAAACCCCCAAGCTAATCGCCGTGGCCAGCAAGCAATAGAGCGGCAAAAACCAATCGGTCCACTCTCTCGGGCTAAGGGGTTGAACGAGAAACCGCACCGGCACATTAACGACAAGTAACACGGGCAACACAAACGTAAAGGTCAAGCGGAGTGGCGTACCGAATCGACCCTGATAAATTTCCATCGGATAACGTGCGAAATTGGTAATGTAAAACCAGAAATCATAAAGAGTCTGGTTCCGACCCAGCCACACGCTCGAGGCCGCAAGACAAAACATCAGAGAATACAAAATCGCAATCCCGCAGATCAGGTAGAAGCAATAGAGGATGACCTGGATTGCGCTCGGCACGACCGAAAGCTTGCTTAACGAGAAGATCATCAACAGAACTCCCACGTGAAAGTTCCCTGAGGCCGACCAATCAATCCGGCGGAAGGAAACCAGCAGTTGCGTATCGATTGGCTTGACCAAAGCAAAATCCAAGGCACCGGTGCGTATGAGCTCGCTGAACTCATCGGCATTGTACATGAATAGCGCTTGAACCAGGCTATTGATGATCAACGTGGTCGCCAGAAACGCGAAGAATTCGTACTTGCCCCAGCCCGTATTTGCCCCCAGCGAAGGCGTGTAATGGAAAACGAGTAAGTAGAAACCGAGGGTCATGAAGACCCAAGAAATCGAGGATAACGTCTCGATCAGGAAGTTGGTGCGAAACGTCATTTCGCGAATCAAACTGTTTCGGGCAAACGTCAGGATCACGCGAAGATTCGCCGGTCGAAATGGCGACTTTCCCTCGGCGGTCACTTCTCGATGCAGCGATTTCAGATCGTTTCCGTATTTCATCGTTGACGTTTCGCGATACTGAAATTTGTCGCCCAGCGAATTTTTTGAACCAAACACTCGAAGGACTTGCGATTTTTGCAATCGAGTTCAAGATTTCAACTCCTCTCGTATCCCCCTGAAGACCGTGCGGCCTCTGCGCCCCGCTGTCCAAGGAGTCGGCACGGCTTCAAACAAAAAAGGATTTCGCAACTGCATTTTAAGGCGCAAGGCAAAACTTGTAAGCAGACACTTGCCCATAGCCTGCGGTCCAATACGGCAGCTTTTGCCTTTTCACCCCGGCAACTTTCCCATTCACCTCGGCGACTTCCCATCTTTTCGTTAGGCCGGCCCAAACCCAGGAGTTGGGTCGGCCCAAACTCACAAGGCACAACCGGGAGGGACCCGGAGCCACCGGCCGGGAAAGCTGACTCGGACACTGGTCATTCTCGTGACCGAGCTTCTTTTTCGATGTTTATTCTCGCTGTTTATTCTCGCTGTTTATTTTCGCTTGCGCACCAAAATCTACCCCGCTCGTACGAAACCTAAAAAACCCAGAATCGTTCCCTTTTCCATCGCGGGCCCAAACTCGGTGGTGGCTCGCCAGCCCGGAGTGTTGACGGGAAAGCCCCCGGCTGAAAAAATGTCGGAGAATATTCACTTTATTTGGCGGCTAATTTGCCCGATCCTTGGATCCAAGAGGAAAGTTTCGCCGTCGTTAGATTTCCTGGTACTGATTTCGTGCCACGCATTTCGTGCCGCTGCCCAAAATGCTTTAGCCACGCACAAGTTGTGAAACCTCGTATTTGTAACCACTCAGATGGGGAGCCCAAACACATGACCAGCCGATCCTCTCACCTCCAATCACGGCGAAAATTCATGGGACAAGCCGGTTCTGCTATCGGAGGGCTAATCACGGTTCCGGCGTTTGTCGCCTCCGCAAGCGCTGCTTCACGCGATAGCCTTCCTACCGAGGAATTGCCTAAGCGTGTTCTGGGACGCACAGGCGTCGAAGTGACCACCATGACCCTAGGAACCGCCCCCTGCGGCCTTAGCCCGGAGATTCCGCCGCCCGAAATCGGCAAGATCGTCCTCCATGCCATCGATCGGGGCATAAACGCCATCGACACGGCACCAGCCTATATCGAGGCTGAAGAGGGGATCGGTTTAGTTCTCGGCCCGCATCGTAAAAACATCTTTCTGTGCACGAAAGTCCTGGCGGAAACCATCGAAGAAGCCGAAAAATCCCTGACCAAGTCCTTCGATTTACTTCGGACCGATTGGATCGATCTGGTCTATTACCACAGCGTGGGCGATCAAGATGTCGAAAAAGCCCTCCAGCCCGATGGGGTTTTCACTTGGCTGATCAAGCAAAAGCAAGCCGGTAAGTTCCGATTCCTCGGGATCTCCGGCCACAACCGTCCCGGCCGATTCATCCCTTTGCTCGAAACCGGCGAGGTTGACGTCTTACTGACTGTGGTTAACTTCGTAGACCGCCACACCTATAACTTCGAAGAGCAAGTGTTGCCTGTGGCCCAAAAGCACAACACGGGCATTGTGGCGATGAAAGTTTTTGGAGGAGCCAGCCGAAGCGCCGGGTCCTATAAAAACCCGGATGCCCCGCCGGAGCTTCCCCTCGAGCATCTGCGGTCCGCCGTGCGCTACGCTCTGGGAATTCCCGGCGTGGCTACTTTGAACCTCGGCGTCCACAGGAAAGAGCAAATTGACGCCAATATCAAGTTAGTCCAGGGCTACGAACCTTTGACCGAAGCGGAGCAATCCAATCTCTTGGAGCTCGGCAAGCAGTTGGCCAGCCAATGGGGACCTCATTTCGGCCCGGTGGCATAGAAAAGTGTTTTGCAGAAAAGTAATTGGCGGGTTCCGGTTTTTCCGGGGGATACGCGAAGTTTGTTCGCGATTCGTTCCCCTTAAGGCTCGCTGGCTCGGACGCTACCGACGCGCTTTGGGGCCGATTTGCACACCCTGATTGGTGCGCGTATTCGGACGATATTTAATTTAGACCGTTCCACTTTGCTTATGCAAATTCTCGCGGCACTATCGTTTAACCTCGCGGCATCGCGGCGCGCGGCCCCGGGTTATACATCGTGCCAAGAAAAGTTCTTTACTGTGAATTCCCTAAAAATCGGCCGGCAGAACTTTTTCCACACTTGCAAGTGATCCGTCAAGCTTCCGCAATTGCAAAGGAGGCGATACGTCACCCCTGTTTGTTAAATCCCGGATTTGTCGACGAGGGCCGAGGCTACGCGATCAAATCCAAAAGACTTCCGGATTGACCCGTCGGATCCACGGCCTTTCGGGTCCCGGTGCCCGCCGCAGAATGCTCCTCGGAGTGTTCCGCCGATTCGGGCTGATTGCGCCCCGGAAACTCCCAAGGACGACGCCCGTCGGCATCGCGCTCAGTGGTTTCGTGATTCTCGCCATCGGCTTGGCCGATTCCCCCGGCCAACTCTGCCCGCTGTTCGCTGGCAGTCCTTCGCTGGACGACGGCTGTATCCTCGGCCGATCGATCAACTTCCTTACCCCGAACCTGTGCCAGCGGTGTACCCGCGGCACTTGCCCCGAGATTCCCAAGCGGACCAATGCTCATGGCCTCAGCTCCTCGCCGTTAAGCCCAACTCGTCACATTCGTGTTCCATAGCACTTATGGGTTCTTATGCTGCCGCGGGGTGTGCCCACCTCTGGCAAGAAAGTTCCACCAAAATGGCGAGGTCAACCAAAATCCGTTCTTTCACCGCTCAAGTTAAGTACCCCTCTTGGGCCGCAGCAACTCGCGTAGGTTTCGCTGCAAATGCTTCACATTTTCGCGTTGAACATCCTAAGGTGCCTTGTTGAAAAGAAGGCTTCTTGCGGTTCCCCTTTGGGCGAAATTCCCAGTCTCCCTTAAGGGGAATTCCAAAAAGGTTTATCACGAAGTGCTATTTTTCATGTAATTTTTGGGGATCGTCCGCCAACCCCTTGCCAAACGTTATGTTTTTAGTAAGGATTTTCCAAAACCCGCCTGAACTGGAGTTTGAATCCATTTCACCGACATTGAATCGATTGCGACGACGTCGAGCGAACCAAATGGAAATGACCTTGGCGGCAAAGCCCTTTAAACTCCAAAACTTAGGATTCTCCAAACCAGTGGCACCGCTCGGCACTAGTACCAGAGATTCTCCCGATCAACCTCGATTATCCCGAACCTACCGGGCGCAAGGCTAGATGAAATCCTCGGGGTCGATAGCTCCGAGCATCCATGGGAAAATTTTCTCCCAGTATAATGAACATACGTTTTCCCTGACGCAGAGCTAGAAATATTTACGGCATCACGGCAATTCCGCAGCGAGTTCGGTAAGCCGAGCTTGCCAAGCAACTTTTGCCGATTTTTCGGCACAAGGTTACATATGTTTACCAAAAAACAGATGTTCAGCAGTTAGTCTCCAGTGGGATAGTTTAATCTCCAAGATGGTAGTTTTCGCTCTAGTAAGACACGAATTGAGGGATTGTCGGATTCAGCTCGTGTTCAGTGCCGCAATTATGCTGGCCTTTGCGTGGCTATTCGTGTGGTTGGTCAGCCTGATTAAGCCCGGTTTATGGGCCGCCGTGCTGGAATTTGCCCCCGACTTTTTCCGGAAACTAATCGTGGTCTCCCCCGCGAAACTCTTAACGCCGACGGGTCAGATCAGCGTTCTTTATCTGCACATTGTGCCCCTTTTAGTCTGCATGGGCTGGGCACTCGGGCGGGGCTCACAGACGATTGCCGGCCGAATCAGCTCCGGTCACATGGAGCTACTTCTAGCCAGCCCCTTGACCCGGTTGAGCCTTCTTTCGATCCCCGGCCTTGTTGCCGCCTTCGGAGCCATTCTGCTGGGAGCGGCCTTATGGGGAGGAACATTTTTGGGATTGCAGACCGTGCGGTTTTCAAGCCCCCCTAAGGCGATAGACTTTCTGCCCGGCGCTTTGAATCTGGTGGGCCTTACGATGTGCCTTTTCGGCATTAGCAGCCTGCTATCGAGCTTCGATCAAGATCGTTGGCGGCCCATTTGGGGGACTGCGGCAATCGTCGTTTTCGCCGCCATTCTCAAGCTGATTGGTCAACTTTGGCCTCAGGGGGCGTGGATCGGCAATCTCAGTTTTTTGACCGCTTTTGAGCCGCAACGCCTCATTCTGGAGCCAAATGCTGTATTGCAGGTGCCTTATGTCGGCTGGGAAGTCGGCTTAGCGACGTGGTTTAACGGGGTCTTGATAGCCCTGGGAATCACCTGCTACATCATTGCCGGCGTAATCTTTTATCTCCGCGATATTCCGGTGCCCCGGTAATGCGTAGCGCTGAGGTACAGCAGCACCCCTCGATACGGGTTGTTTGTCCGATCCACCTTTGGCCCCGGTGAGCCGCAGTGGTTTAGGACGCTAGCAATAGCGGCTAAACGTCCTGGGGACTCCAGTATTTTCGGAGACTTCAGATGTTGGCGATGGGGGCAAACCGATCCGTTTCCGTCGCCGACCTGACACACTCCTTGATCGCTGAATCCCGATCCACGATCGATGAATCGCCGCCGCCAACGATGAATCCCTATCATAATTGGTGACCCCATCATGATCGGCGAATCCGCATCCCGCACCGGTCAGTCCCCGCCACACTCAGTGAATCCTTATCCATGACCCGGAAATCATTGGGGGAACCCCAACCTCGCACAGCGTGCACCAGTTACAGGTGGGGAGATCAGGAAATGAGGGGGTAACGAATTGCCGAATGGTTCTCCGAAACCAGAATTTTCGCGGCCCTTAAGCGGAAACCGGAGTTTCTTGGCCGCTCCACCCCTCAACAAAACGGCTCTCGCTTATCGGAGGCCCAAGGTCTGATATAAGATCGGGTCGGCCAAACTCCCCACGACAAGATCCGCACACGAAAAATCTTGGTCGCGACTGTGATCCCCGGGCACCGCCACGGTGAAGGCTCCGGCTCCTGATGCCGCCTGGCACCCGGTCTGACTATCCTCTAAAACCACCATCTCCGGCGGCGAAATCCCAAAAAGCCGGGCCGCCTTCAGATAAATCTCCGGGTTGGGCTTGCCAGCGACAACGTCCTCTGCGCTGAGCGTAAAAAGAAACCGCGGCCCCAAATTGAACTCGGAAAGGATTCGTTCCACCACCCGGCCACTACTCGACGTGCAGATGGCCTTGGGAATCGCCGCGGCTTCGAGCGCTTCCAGCAACACAAACAGCCCGGGCATGGGTTCCAGTCGGCCAGAGAGTTTCTCGAGGAAAAGCTCCTCCGATTCCGCTGCAAGTTCCCACCAGTTCTCGTCCAGGTTATGCCACCGAATGATGGTTTCGAAACATGGCTGGGGGGGCCTGCCCATGATGGCCGCATTCAACTCCGGGGTGAAAACCAAACCCCGACGTGCCAGCAATTCCGAACCGACCTCCCAGTAGACCGCCTCCGTGTTGAACATGAGGCCATCCATGTCGAAAACCACGGCTAAAAACTGCCGACCGGGACTTGTTCGATTGTCTTTCATGATCAGGTCTGGGGGAACGAGATTGACACAATTGCTCTAATATTCGTCGATGCTCTAATATTCGTCGACATTCAACAAGCAAAAAATTTTTGATCAACTAAGTGATAAATTCTGACCAATTTAACCGGCATTCCGTGATGGCGCAGTTTGCCGAGCGAAATTCGCGACCCGTTTTTGCCACTTTTCGATGTTTTGGTCGGATCGCTTTTTACAGTCTTCCTCCATAACGGCTGACATCACCCTACTAATTGTGGCTCACATCGTTGATGATTATGGCTCAGATCGTTGATGATGCCCACGGGCTGATTCCCCGCAGAAAAACCGGTTTTTACTGCCGGAAGTGCTCATTTGCATTATCTACCATATTTACTGCTGTACTGGGCTTTTCTGATATCCAAAGGAATGAGTTTTTCTGAAATCGAAGAAGGGATAAGCATCGGCTGGGATTGGGGGGCAGCTTGGTCCGGGAATAATCAGCCGTTTGTCGATTTCGCAGTTCGCCAACCGTACTTGCATTCGCTCACACCGTCGGGTTTTGTTGGTGCTTCTTGAAAAAGTGCCTAGCCAGCGAAACCTTCCGCCGGTCTTCGGGGTTTTAAACCTTATGAGCGACAACAATACGGTTCAGAGTTTCGAAACTGCCGTCCGCTGTGCGCTGAGGGTAAGAAATCCGCGGGGTTAAATAAGCGTAGGTGGTAGCATTTTTATCCGGCAGCCCGGGGCGATTAAGTTCGAAGAACTCGCGAGGTCCTTAACCTAAAGCAATAAGAACTGACTGAACCGGGAGCCTTTAACCCTTTTAAGCGTGCGAGGTCAGTCTGAAACATCTTTTGCGTTGGAAGTTAATTTCGACCGTTTCCCCAAGATCCCCGACTGGGCTCTGACCCCTGCCCCACACCCCCTTGAAGGCGTAAGGTTTCAGCCCGTTGGGGATCGTTTTTTGCGCCGAGATGCCCTCCTCGGCCTATGATGCCCTTCGGAAAACCCCCGTCTTCTTCGAATCCCGGCAGACCAAGAGCTTAATTGGGGGGCCACGGTTCTGCGTGGGGAATTAAGGGATCTTAACCGGCTCGGGTTCGCCACTCGCCGAAATCCAAGAGCAAGCCTTCGACACTCTGCACCAGAAGCAGCGATCGCTTTGCCCCCCTGCTCCTATCCGCCGTTGGAGTCCCCAGCATGAGAAAGCAGCAAAATGCGGGGAGGTACCCTGCAAATTGACAAACCATACCCGCCCAGCAGGTTGCCCATCGCTTTTTGCATGCCGCGAGTTGTGCGAAGCGCTTTTCTGGGGGAAGCCCTCAGGATTATCCCCCCGGCAGGGGGCGAAACCGCACCGTAGTGCCGTCCGCATAGAAGGAAGCAAGGGCCTCTACCCCCCGCACCTCAAAGAACAGTACGCGCTGAAAGAACGAATCGCGTCGAAGGCCCATGGACGAGTGTATTCTCGAGCGGACACGCCCATCGATCGCTTCTTGCCCCGGGGAATTGCTCGAACTAAAAAAGATCGCTTCTGCCCAAGTGGTTTTGACCACGGCGCGGTCCGAAGCAGTATCCCCGCAAGACTGTGGCAGTATCAACGCAAGAATGGGCCGGGGGCTTCGGTCTGCTCTTCAGGCGTTCTCCCGGCGGCTCGGCAACGGGCACAAATGCCGATCACGAACAATCGATGCCCGAGCACTTGGAAGTCATACTGCCGGGCCACGCGGTCGCAGAGCTTTTCCATGGCCGGGCTTTGAAATTCGCTAAGCTGATTACAGCCCTGGCAGAACAAGTGATCGTGCGAGGGATAGCCGTACTGGTACTCGTACACGGAGCGGCCGCCGATTGACATTCGCCGCAGAAGTCCCGCGGCCACCAAATCGCTCAACGTGCGATAGACCGTAGGCCGGCTCACAAGCCGCTTGTTGATCATCTCTTGCAGGTGTGCGAGGAGTTCGTCCGCATCGAAGTGGTCATGATGGGTAAAGATCTGATCGATGATCAGCCGACGCTGACGCGTCATTCGCTTCCCCCGCCGTCGTAAAAATTGTTCAAATACCTCCAACGGCGAGCGTTCCACGCGGACCCGGCGTAATTGAAAAGGATCGGGCATTGAATCAGACGCCCTTCAACAACCCGCCTTCCTCCACCAAGACCTCTCGGGGCTGCGATTTTGGCTAGGCGATTTCGTCCAGCAATCGTCGCAAAGCGATCTGCCATTTCTCCGGCGTTTCGTAGGTACCCGCCGCGATCTCGGCCTTAATCTGGTTGACCCGATCCCATCGGATCTCGGGCAAATTCCGAGCCTCAGCGACCCATTGGCTTGTCTCGGAAAGGATGAGTTCGTCCTGAATAGCGGGGGTTTGCGGCGATCGAACTTCCCGCATCGGCCGGGACGCATGGGGACCGTTTAGCGGCTGTGCTCCATGCACATGATTGGGACCGTAGATTTGCATCGGTGCGCTCCCCTTCGGATCACTGAAAATCAGGCCCACCCCTCTAAGAACACTTTAGTCTATCAAAACCAGAACAACAAGAAGACTTCAAGAGCCGACGAAAACTCATCGGGCCCTCGCTGCGGGATAAGGTTTCACCGCGACTAGCTAGTATCAGTATCGGCACAAGGATACACGCTTCCATGAGGCGGCCCCAAAATGCCAATTACGCGAATCGATCCACGCAGACGGACTCCGCCGGTCTCCTCCGGTTGAATGCGTTTTTAGAGCCGTACCAATGCTTTGTAAATGGGAAGGAAAGCCGACTGTGCTGATACGATCAACCGTCCGTCACTCCGACCTGCGTTTCGTTTTTAAGGAAGTAAGTGCTTTGTGCGAAAAAAACTACTTTGCGATGTTTGAACGATTGGGGCCCCCTGAAAATCGGCGCATAAACCGCAACGAGTGGCAGCGCTGAATCTTAGGGCGATCAGTTTTCCCATCGATTCTGCGCTTTCGTCGACTTTCCGCCCAAAACGTTGTTTTCCCGCCACAAAGTTTGCTTAACCGCAACAGGTTTCGCCCCTCAACCGGGTGCCGCGGACTGAACACTTCCGATAGTTGTTACTCCAGCGGTTTCGATCAACGAAAAAAGTTTGGAAAGCAAATCGCGAAACCGACGTGGGTTTTTGTGCCAGTATTCGGCGGCGAAATCGGCGATATGGGTTGCTTCTCCTACGCCATCGCGAATATCAAACGATGACCTTTACGAATCGGCCGAACCGAGGGGTTTCTGCCAAAACACAGTCCAAAAGCATCGAGGACATCAAACCAAACACCCGGCTGCTATCCACAGCGAACCCCACTCACAATCGGCGATCAAGCCCTGCCCTGGAAACCAAGATTCCAAACTTCCAACCCAAATTTGAAACTTGCGAACCAAATCTCAAACTTGGAACCTAAATTTCCAACGCGCAACCTGAATTCCAAATGTCGAACGAACCCTTGGAAACTTCGAAATTGGACCACAATTCTTCAAAATTGGACCACAATTCTCGAAAGCAAGAAGCAGAAACCGCCGCTACCGGCTGGAGAGAGTCAAGTTGGGAATAATAAAGTCAAGTTCGGAATAATATGGAGATTGACTTTCCCGGGCAATGCCCGTTTTGGCGCCCACTGCTTTGCGAGTCGCGTATCGTGCCGAATATGATCCACATTTACATAATTCGTAGCCCCATCGAATATATCTCACCCACTGGAAAACAAGAGAAAATTTGAGTTACTGGGAAACATCTGAGTCAAAACAAAACGATTTGAGCTAAAAACAGGCGCCATCAAATTGATTTGGCATCGAGCAGGGGGCAATGGTTCCTATCTCGGATTGAGATTGTTGCTGTGCCAATTTCACTACCAATTTCACTACGGCTCCCCGCGATGACCCCTCGAACGATTTGCCGAGCTTAGCAACCCATTTTGCGTGAAGCCACTCCATCAGACTTGTTTAGCCACTCAATAATGAATGTTTCTTCTACCCAACGCATATCCTATCTTGACAATGATCACCAAGAAATGAATCTTAAAATCAATCATTTAACTCCGGCCGTTCAACCGAGTGCAAGCAGACTTCAGCCTGCACACTCTTGCGCGATCAATCGAGCCATCGCGTCTTTTAAGCACTTCCCTTCCATGCAAGCATCTCGAAGAAACGAAACCGTTGCAGGCGGCTCAATTGGAATTGCTTTGCGCAGTGTGTGCCCAAAGACTAATCACTTCATGCTAATCAATTCAGCTCCTCCAAGGGTTTAATTCACTTTAAAACTCAAACCTTCTTACCCACCGAAGGCCATCAAAGGGCCGCGAACCTTTGCCGTCGACGAGGCCTGAGGCAATTGTCGAAATGGCGTGCCTCCCGAATTTTCCTGCGGCAATATTACGTAGCCTTATCCCTCCGACCAGCTTGCGAAATTCCGCCCCTTCTTCCTGCCAAGCAAGCACTTTAATCTCCACTTCTCCGATTACAAATTTTTGATTTCCGGGCCAATTTCTTGCGGCAGCTCGAATCCGTTTTGTGCAAGTTATCGCGATTGCCTCGCCCCCTCACCAGTCGTCTTCTGCCCTGACGGCAAGAAGTTTTAACCGCACGGCAAGAAGGCACAAAATTTGCTCAAAGGCAAAACACGAGTGTAAGAGGCGACTTTATCGATGCAGCCATGCGTAGGGACTCAGAATCCAAAAGCGGAATTCCCCGTCCCGATTCCCCTTCTTCCCGAGCAACGTGTGTACAATAAGGGATACAGCCAAACACCAGTCCAAGGAGACCACGAAAGGAGTGGCATGCGAATTTGACCGGCGGCGTGTCCCGGCAGGGTCAATTTGAAGGGTTAAACCTGGCGAGATTCCATTCAAAATCACATCCTGAGAGCGCACCATGAAACTTTGGAGTTCCTCTTATCGAAGTTCGCTTAAATTGGGCGAGCCTCCGTTGAGGCTCTCGCGGGAGGCCTTCCGACGGTTTAGTCGGTACATGGACCTCGAGCTAAGGAAGCTTGAAGAAAGGTTCGGCGTGCTTCGCTACCGCTCGAGGCCCAAACATTTGAGCCACCGCAAAAAGCGCCGAAAGCCGAAATAATCCATTAAGCCAAAATGATCCATATTGAGAAGCTGAAGCTCACTCCGGCTAAGATCTTAAGGGAGAAGAATCTCGGACCGAGTGCTTCACTCAAGAAAAAGCGTTTTCGACGGTTCCAGCTGTTTCGCCGGGGCAACTCCCTGCTAAGCCGGTTCATCAGCCTAAGCGTAAATGAAGCATGAAGCATAAAGGACGTGAGCGGAGTGGGAAGCCGTAAGCAAACGGTTCCTACTCAATCTGCATTTCGACAAAAAGTCTTTTAACAAAGATTGTTAGGGATATTGCGGCCCGCACTTTCTGCGGGCCGCAACTTTTTTCAGTTCCTGCCCGTTTGATCAAGTTCCTGTCTCACTGATTAAGTTCTTGCCTCGCGCTGGCATTAGCCCGATGGCTCGCTCTCCCTCGCCTATTTTTCGTCGTGATCTCCTCCTCTTTTTCGTCCGTGATCTATAAGAAGTCATTCCAACGCTCTAGCGGCTCAAGCTTTCGACGGACCTTGAGGGAGACTACGCGCTACCGGGTCAGCCAATCAATGGCCGCTTCCTCGATTTTTTCCGGGGCATTTTCCTTGCATTGGCTCAAATTCGCTAAGGCCCCGGCCGAGGCGTAAGCTTTCGCCACGGGGCTATCCATCAAATGCGGTTCTCCCGCCACAAAAAGCTCGTGAGGAGCCGAAAGGGAAAGTAGCCCCGGCAGATCCAGGTACTTAACTGCGCCGGGCAGAAAGTCCGCATGATCAAACGAATTCAACTGCGCGAACCGAAACCCGCCCGTGTCTATGGCTGCCCGAGCAACCGCCGATCCCGCCTGAGCCCGCGCGGCGGCTACCCAATGCGCAGCCCCACGGAGGCCCAACAGATACACCGCTTCCACCTCTGGAAGGCTTCGGGCGGCGGCAATAGCCACCAATATGTCGTGAATTCGTTGCGAAAAGAGCGGATGGTTATATCCGTAGGTATATCCGGCGTAATTCGGGCGCTTAGGATCGAGTCGATTCTTGTCCATCGGCTTCCCATCGGGAGTGAACTCCCCTTGACCAAAAAGGTCTAGGCCGGCCACGGCGAAACCCTTGGCCAAGAGTTGGCGGACCCCCGCGATCGGTCGGCCATCTTCCTGAAAAAGTCCTTGCTTCCCTTGCTCGGTGACCCAAATGACCACACGCCCGTTCCAGGGGGTTTCCTCGGGGACGAGAGCCACCACTGGGATTTCTTCCCCTTTAGCGGGGTACCGCAGCAGCCCACCCAGGAGCCGATAGCCGTCTTCCCGACGGTCGATCTTTTCGTCGAATTCGAGTTCCCAGGGAGAGGGAAGTCCGCGGCCAATCATCACCTCCAAAGCGCCGCCCAAAATCTGCCGATACTTCGCCAAGCTGGTGGGATCATGGGGTAAAAGCGATTCCATTTGCCGATTCGTATCCGCAGTGATCCAGCGCAAAAGGCTGCGTTCGTAATCTTCTCCGCTTGGCGGTTTCGGATGGTCATCGTCCCAAACCGACATCTCCGCCACCGTTAACGGTTCGAAGGGCTGCTCGTCGATCGGTTCGGGAATACCCAGCCCCAGATGCCGATTCATCCACCGGTACATGACCAGTCGCGAGGGATAGTTGTAGTTGTGGGGAAATTGCAGCAAGGGAGCCAACATCACGTGGTCCTCGCAACCGAGCATCCGATAATGGGCTTGTAATTCAGGGAAACCCTTGGTGGGCATTTCCCGGGTCCAATCATCTGCGGCGGTCATCCCTAACGCCCGGGGGGCGAAAAGCGCGGCAAACTCCACATTGCCCGTATCAACGCGCAGGTAGCAGGCGTTCTCGCAGGTGCAACCCCCCTGCATCGCGGTGGAGATCATCACCGCGGGAAAAGCCACTTTGGGGCGGTCATCGATCGCACAGAGGATGAAAGTTTGTGTGCCCCCGCCACTGGCGCCGGTGACCCCGATTCGCGCCGAATCTACTTCCGGAAGCTCGCAGAACCAATCAAGTACCCGAATCGAATTGTACGTTTGCAGCCCCATCATGTGCTGAAGCCGCAATTCGGCTTGCGGGCTGAAATAGCCCCAGTTTTCTTGCGTATTCATGTGCTCGCGCAACCCGGGCCGATGCGCCAGTTGAACGCTGTCCGCATACCCCACCATATCGTAGTGGAATACAACGCAACCCATTCGCGCTAATTGAACGCATCTTGCTTGCAGCGGATAGCGGCCGCACGGGTCGAGTTTTTCCCCGCCGGTCTTTAGCTCTCTTTTCAGGTTTTCTGGTCCTGCGTCATAAAATCGCCCATTAGCCCAGTGCCCGTGCGGACAAAGAACTCCGGGCCGCTTGCCCGCGGCGTTTTTCGGCCGGTAAAGATTTCCCGTAACAAAATGACCGGGGAAACTCTCCAGATATACCTTCTCCACGGTGTATTCCGGGCGGTCCACCCTACCGTGAATAACGGCATGCGGCGGGGTGCGTTCCGGCATGGGCCACAGCCCCAAAGCCACAAGCATTTGCCGGCGAACCCTCTCCGCACGTCGGGTCCATGCCTCCGGGGTCGAGGCCGGGGTAAATGGGAAATAATCGTCCAGGGTCTTTAGCGGGCCCAAACGCCGATCTGCCGGAAGTTCCCCGGGCGGAAGTACCCGCGGCACTTCCGCCTTTACCGGCAAGGCAAGGCTCACCTGTAGCAACAAGCCGAAAAGCCATCCTCCCCAAATCGCGACGCGGTGCGCCGGTGTGACGGCTGAGAGATAAGCCAAAGGCAGGTGCAGAATCGGTCTTCGCTCCATAGGCCCAATCTCCTTTTGCACTTGCGGTCTATCACGATTTATTGCGAACGGTTCATCCCACCACTAGTCGGCAAGGGAGCGGGTTCCTTACTCAGGTACGAGTTTGAGCGAGCTGAGGGTTCCGCCGGACCATCGGAGATTCTAATCACGCCTCAAGAGCCAACAAAGCGAGCGTGCGAAATCGGTGATCGGAAACTTAATTCCCCCCGGCTCAAGTGATTTTATACCACCGGGTCCCGGTCCAGGTCCGAGTAAGGATAATGACCGGCAGCTTTTAAGCGTTCTATTAGCTGGGCTCCCCCCTTCTCGCGGGCGTATTCAAGCTCTGAGGGAAGGATCTCGATGATCGCCATCAACCCGAATTCCGCGGGCTCCTCTTCAGGGATTGATGGGTAAGCGACGAAGATCAAGGCGGCCCCACCCACCTCGGGACAATCCTCCGGAATAGCGCCCGTGTCATACGGATTAATCCTGGCTTCTGCGCTATAGGGTGCAAGCAGGTTTAAAATGGCGTTAAGTCGTTGGTGCATTCTTCCAAAGGGGGTGTGCTCATCTAAAGCTGAGTCGAGGTCAAGATTTTGTCGAGTAAACATGACAAACTCGTAGCACCGGAAGACATCATTGGAGGACCCCTGACCCGGTAGTTCGGATAGTTCTTTCGTAGCGACGGCCGTTCCTGGGAGCCTCTCCGTGTAATAGAAAAGGTCTAATCCGCCGCCGATTGCGTAGGGAACCAACGCATGCATCACCATCGGATACTCCGGGCCCAACACCTCCTCCATCAATGCGGTTTTGCGGTCGTACCATTCCTGCATCTGCTGCTCGTCGGACGAATCAAAATCGCTCATGTGCAAGCCCCTCAAGAAAGAGGTTGACCTTTCGCTTGGTTGCTTTTTTCCCGACGGAATAGACCTGGATTGCCTCACCAGGATATACGATCGCGATTGGGAATGCTATCCTCAGCCGTTTCCTGTACCCACAAAAGAGCAAATGCCCGCCGAGGCAAAAAAGAAACTCGGCGTGCGGGGATCGCTCGAGGAGGGGGCGCCCGCTCTGCCGGAGGAGAAGAGAAATTCGGTGCATGGCGGATCGCTCCGTTGTGACAAAACCAGTATACGCATGGCTTGAGAGAAAATCGACGCTCTGGGGCATCACGGTGGCATTCCGCCCAGAGCGGAGTCACGAGGGGAATTTGCCGGGTTTCGAGCACGCTAACGGTAGCAAGTCCGGCAGCGCTGCGTCCGACGGGCTCCTGCACATTTTGGGTAACCGACCGCCGAACGGCTACGACAAGCCAAATCGGTACGCAGAGGGGGCGGACCGCATCCGTCTTGGTGCAGGAGGGGGCAAATAAGCTTAGAAAAATTTGGGAAAGTACGAAAAAGAAACGGAAAAGAATTGGAACAAATTTTGATCGAAAGCAAGGCTCGTCTTCTCGTCTTTTTGAGTGACCTTGCCCGACCTTTCTACCACAACTATTATTAACATTAGAGTGGAATAAGCCGATTATAATTGTGAAAAACGAGAAAACGCCTGGACGTAAAAACAGGACGTAAAAAAGAGCAAAAAAGAACCCATCGGCACAAACGGGAACCGAGCGATCTTAATTCGCACCGCTCAAGCCTTCGGCGGGTTTCATTCAGCTCTGTATCTGCTGGAGAAGTGTGCCCATCGGCGAAGAATTTTGGCGCCGAAATAAAAATTTAGGCGCCGAAAGAAAAGGGTATTGACCCCGACATCAGAGAGAATATATCAAGCTTTGTGCAAAATGGGTCACCGAAGGCTAACTCGCGTTGCCGTAAGTTAATTTTCGGAAACATTTATTTTCGGAAACACCGTTTGGTGCACGAGTTTTGCTGAACGATATATTGTTTTGCTGCACGACATATTGTTAAGAAACTGGACGCATTTTTTTCCGTTTTTCCGTTTCAGCCGCAGTTCTGAGGGGGCCGTGTCGTGGAGGGAATCGGAACAACGTTGCGGACCTTCATCGTGAGCCTCCTCTGCGGGCAACTCCTTTTTGTTGGAGGTGGGGCCCGACTGTATCTATGTGTGGCCCCGGATGGCTCAGTGTGCTTGGACACCGGACCAGCGCTTTGTAGATGCTGCGAGTGGGCACAATTTTGCCCGGCACAATCGGAGGGCCTTTGCCTAAGTTCCGGGGATTTCTATTCGCATCAGAGAGATTTCCATTCTGATCAAACGGAAGGTTGCTCCTGTGGCCTAGGGCCAAATCAAGATATTGGTCCCGAACATTCAGCGCAGGCTACCCGCAAGCCGGCCGAGCTCGTGAGTGTCTCTTTCGGCGAGGGTCATTGGTTGGAGCACATCTCGAGGGCAGCATCATCGAGTGATATTTCGCGAGACGCCTCCTGTTTGTGCCGGCATATACCGTTAGCCATGGAGGGAGCGAGTTGTTGGTCGCCTTTTGATCGCCAACAGGAAAGGCAACCGCGGGACGCCGCGTTACCGCCTTTACCATCCGACAAGTTGGGGGAATTTTCGAACCTGAAAGGTTTCAACTACTCCGATAACGGGGAACTCCTACCCGATTCTCTGACGGCTCTTCGGACGATTGTCTTGCGCTGCTAATGGCGTGCACTCCTGATGGCTCGCGGTGCTAAGCCGGCCCGCGCAGTCGAAAGGCCGCTTTTAATCTTCCCATCGGCGCTCAGGCTGCGCGGTGACTGCCGGCATCCCCTCGCGCATCGTTCCACGGGCGGTCCATTGCGGGATGGTTCCCAACAGACGGAGGGATGCCGACGGCTCTCCGCGTGACGGTGCGATTGACCGATTTCCTTCTTCGCGGCTTTACAGGAATGCACACTTCGCTGCGTTACGGGGATACACAGCGCGAGTTAATGCCGCCTAAAGACCGCGAGATTATTCCGCCTAAAAGTGCTTAATGTGCAGTTTGGACGGCATCAGCCGATTTCAAATCAAGCCCGATTTCAGGTCAATGCGGAGAGGACATACAAGAATCATCGGAGTTTAGGGCTTTCCGCGGCTTGGATCGCGGCTTGCAAGTTGACGAGAACAGGTTTTCCTGCGCCGCGACGCGTATGCGGCCCTTGCGGTCGCAAAGGCCGGCCGCAAGTCCCGATGAGGATGAGTCAACAAAGGAAGACAACAGACAAGGGAAAACCAAACCCAACAAACCACAAGCAAACCCCGCCAAAGGAGGCTAGTCGTATGCACGTAGGAGGAAAGAAGCCTAGGTCCTCCGAGGTTGGAACGACCTTGAAAACCCCTGAAGATGACCGCACGGCCGACATCGCGGAAGCTTTTACTCGAACTGCCGTAAAAGACAACGATGAAGTTTTGGCTTCGGAAGCCGGCGGCACTTCGGGAGATCAGACGACGGCAATTTCCGTGGATCAAACTCCGCCCTTCGCCTCGGGAACCCCGGCATTATCCCGGGCAAATGCGACCAAATCCTCACCCTTTCAACGAATTCCGGGCGTGATTGTGGCCATAATGCTTTTGGGCCTATTTTTCTGGGGCCATCAGAACCATTGGCGAATCCCAAAATTCTCGGCCCTATTAGGACAGCAAGCTCCCGGGAATGATGACTGGTGTGCGGAACATCTCGTTCCCGAATCCATTTGCGTTGTTTGCCATCCGGAGGTTTATTGGTCGCTTGTCGCGGGATCCCCTCCCTCGGGTGGCTCCCCGGTAGAGCACGCCGAGCACGGCAATGGCGGGGGCGGTGCGGACGGATGTTCAGACGGCTGCCAGGGCCAAGCTCCCACTCCAGTAGCCGAATCCGGGTGTAAGGATCAGTGTTGCCCCGGCGACGGTTCGCGCGCCCATCCGCCGGAGATGCGTACCGTTCGCGCTGATGGGCCGGTTTGTCCGGCGAATCACTGCGGCTCCGCCAGCGCGGACGAACTTCACGATCATGAACACGGTTTCTTTAGCCCGATTTGGGGGAAGATTGAGTTTTGTACACGTCACCTTGTTGCGGCGTGCGCTTTTTGCGTGCCGGCTTATCGCCAACTTGAAAATTCGGGGACCGGCGACCAGATTGTTCGGGCCTACCTGGAGGCCGACTCTTCGGAGGTTTCTGCCGCAAAGGAGTCCACCGCCGCAACCCCGGGTCTTTTAGCAGGGAAGGTGGTTCAATTGGCCTCCGCTGAAGTAGGCCAAAAAATCGGCATTCGCTTTTCACCGGTCGAAGTGGGCCCCATGACCCGGGATATCACCGTGCCGGCGGAGATTACGTTGCCGCCGACGGCCACCGTTCGGATTCAGGCCCGGGTTTCAGGAACAGTTGCGCTTTTACCCAAGGATCTCGGTGCGGAGGTGGATGTAGGAGAGATTATTGCGATCCTCGATTCGGCGGAGCTTTCCGACCTCAAAACACGCTTGGTGGACGCTCTCGTTCAACGTCGTGCAATGCGCGAGCAATTGGAGCGGTTAGAATCTGCGCAAGGAGTGGTTCCGGCAAAAAGCATCATTGAAGCGCGGGTAGCCCTGGAGCGGAGTGAGTTAGCGGTCCAATCGGCTCGCCAAGCCTTGGAAAACCTAGGGCTCTCAGTACTCCCGGAGGTTGCGGATCAAGGCGCGGCCGAGCTGTGGCAGCAAATCCGGCTTTTAGGGATTCCGGCGGAGCTCGAAGCTCGCCATCGGGGGCTCAATCCCTCGGCCAATTGGCTTGCCATTCGCAGCCCGATTCGCGGAACCATCACCCGGTTTGCGGTTGGTCCGGGCCAATCGGTGGAGGTCGGGCAAGAGTTACTTCAGGTTGTCGACCTCAAAGAGCCTTGGATTCAACTCGCCGTTCCGGAGGAACACCTCTCGGAATTGAGGCCGAACCTGGAAGTGGAATTTCTTCCCTCTGCTGCCGCCAGTATCCAGGGACCCATCCGGGGGCAAATCTTTTGGATATCCCCGGCCGTCGACGCGCAATCTCGCACTGTGCTCGCGATGGCGAAGATCTCGCCGCAATCCTGGGGGCTGCAAGTAGGACTTTACGGCCGAGGTCGCATCATCTTGCAGCAAAAGTCGCAAACGCTCTTGGTGCCTCGGCAAGCCATTCAAACATTCGGGCAAGCCGATCATGTGTTTGTTCGGGATCGATACTATGGGCAATCGAATGCCCTTGCGATTTTCCATATTCGGCAAGTTCGCCTCGGAGCTACTTCAGAAACTCATGCAGAGGTTTTGGCAGGGGTTTTGCCCGGCGAGGTGGTGGTTACCGAGGGGAGCCGCGTCCTCTTGATGCATGCGCTGCGTAGCAAACTGGGGGCAGCATGTGGAGAGGATCATTGAGCAATCCTACAAACCACTCGTGCGGTAACCGGCGGTAGCCGTAGGTAATTGCCGCACGAAGCAACCCACCGGACACATGCTGCAAATATCTCCGATGGAACGCACCCCTAAGGTTCACGGTCGAATAAGTCGTAATTTCAAGTTTCATTAGGAACCCTTCGGTATCCTCGGAAAGTTGAAGCGTTTCAGTTCATGAAATTAGAAAGCATCGCCCGTTCGGAATTTAGAGGTTGTCCTTTACCAAAGTTAAACGACTTTCGCCGCTAAAAATTTCGGTGATTTGCACCCTTGAATCCCACATACGGCGAAGCTTTCTGTTCGTGTAAGCTTGGACACCTCAATCTGTAAATCTGAAGAGCTCTTTCGCCGGAAAACTTGAACGCCTCTTTATCAAGAAAATTTAAACGCCTGTTTGTCAAGAAAATTTAAACGCCTGTTTGTGCAGGGATTGATCGAATCGAGGAACGAGCAAGCGCCGTGAAAGATACAGAATTTTCCGACCCTCTTACCGTTAGTACTTCGCATCGGGACTTGGGGACCGACTTTCTGACCCGGGTAATCGACTTTTCTTTGCGCTACCGGGGCTTGGTCATCCTTGCTTATCTGGGGATCGTGGTTGCCGGGTTACTCGCTCTGCGAGAGCTGGATATCGATGCCTTTCCCGACATCACCCCGGTTCAGGTGCAAATCAACACCGTTGCCCCCGCCCTGGGACCGGAGGAAATCGAAAGGCAGATCACCATGCCGATCGAACAGGAGCTGGGCGGCCTTGCCCGCGTAGTGGAAATTCGCTCACTAAGCCGATTCGGTCTTTCGCAAGTCGTCCTGAATTTCGAGGATGGGACAGACATTTATTGGGCCCGACAACAGGTGGACGAAAGACTTGATCGGGTGGAGCTGCCCGAGGGAATTGCTCGCCCCACGTTGGGGCCGATTGCCACCGGATTGGGCGAGGTGCTCCACTATCTGCTTATGGGAAATAGTCCGGATCCTACCGACTTGAGAACGGTGCAGGATTGGGTGGTTAAGCCCGTGTTGCGCAGCGTTCCCGGAACGGCGGAGGTCAATAGCTGGGGCGGCTACGTGAAGCAGTACGAAGTGCGGGTTGACCCTCAAAAACTCCTCAAGTTCGGGATTACGTTTGACCAACTGACCCAAGTGATTCGACAAAGTAACCTGAATGTCGGTGGTGGGCAATTAACTTCGCAAGGAGGAACCATTCTGGTTCAGGGGCTGGGCCGCACGGTCGACCTGAATCAGATCCGCGAAATACCGATCGCTACCGCCCAGGGTGTTCCGATTCGGCTGGGCGATTTGGGAGAGGTGGCCATCGGCCATGAAATTCGCCGCGGGGCAGTGACCGCCATGGGAGAGGGCGAAGCGGTCCTCGGCCTCGGCTTTATGCTCATGGGCGAGAATAGCCACAGAGTGACTCGCGACATGAGGGCAAAGTTGGAAACCGTGGCGGCCGCTCTGCCCCCCAACATACAACTGGTCGTTGTGTACGATCGTACAGAGCTGGTTGACTGGGTCATCGACACGGTCAAGAAGAACTTATTCGAAGGCGGGCTTCTCGTCGTCGCTGTTTTGTTTGCGTTCTTAGGCAATTTGCGGGCCGCACTGATTGTGGCCTTGGCCATTCCGCTTTCGATGCTTTTTGCCTTTAGCGGCATGTGGCGATTTGGGATCGCCGCCAGCCTTTTGAGCCTGGGAGCCATCGACTTCGGCTTAATCGTGGATAGCTCCGTGGTTTTGGTGGAGAATTGTGCGCGGCATCTGAGCCGGCCCGAAAATTCGCGCAAATCGCGACTCCAAATCGTCCGTCAAGCCGCTATGGAAGTGCGGCGGCCGACCCTCTTCGGCGAACTGATCATCATGATCGTCTACCTGCCGATTCTCACTTTGGAGGGGGTTGAAGGCAAGTTATTCCGACCGATGGCCCTGACGGTGATTTTCGCCTTAGCAGGCTCGATGCTTCTTTCGCTGACTTTGATGCCGGCCTTGGCCAGCTTCGTCTTGCCCCGAGGGCAAGCCCTGCAAGAGCCGCTGCTCATGCGGCTGGTGCACCGGCTTTATCGACCCGTATTGCGGTTCAGTATGGAGCACAAATGGGCGGTGCTTGGGATCGCGGTTGCTTTGCTGGTGATTGCCTTTGGAATGATCGCCCCCAACTTAGGCACCGAATTTGTGCCGCGGCTCTCCGAGGGTGCCCTGGCCATTAGCGTGGTTCGATTAGCCGGCACCGATCTGAGCGAATCCATCCGCCTCAACACGATCATGGAGCGGTCGATTCTTGAAAATTTTCCCGATGAGGTACAATATGTTTGGTCCCGGGTGGGTACCGCCGAAGTGGCCACCGACCCGATGGGTATTGAAGTCAGCGACCTGTTCATCACTCTTCACCCGCGCCATCAGTGGAAAAAAGCTCGTACGCAGGAAGAGTTTATTCGGAAACTTGATGCGATTCTTCGCGAATGGCCGGGCCAAAAGCTCAGCCATTCGCAGCCCATTGAAATGCGCGTCAATGAAATGATCACGGGTTCCCGCGCCGATTTGGCGGTGATGATCTACGGCGATGAATTTGAAACGCTTTTAGAAAAGGCAAACGAAGTTGCGAACATCCTGCAATCCATTCCAGGCGCTCAAGATGTGAGTATCGAACAATTGACTGGGCAACCGATGCTGCAAATCGCCCTAGATTATTCTCAACTAGCTCGTTACGGATTAACCGCTGAGAAAGTGCTCGCGGTGGTGTCGGCCATTGCTGGCCAACCGATCGGGGAGATCATCGAGGGGCAAATGCGTTTTGCACTGGTGATTCGGCCGCCGGAACAGTTCCGGCAATCCATGGAAAAATTGAGCAACTGGCCGATTCTGACCGAAACGGGGCAGCAAATCCCCCTTGGCCGTCTGGCCAAGCTCGAGGTGATCCAAGGACCTGCCAGCATAACACGGCATTGGGGACAGCGACGCGTAAGCGTTGTGGCCAATGTGGCGGGTCGCGACTTGGGTTCCTTTGTGGCCGAGGCCCAGCGGCGAATCGGCCGCGAAGTTCTACTCCCCAATCCCCGCTATCGGATTGCCTATGGGGGGCAGTTTGAACATCTCCAGCGGGCCATGCAGCGCTTGTGGGTAGTCGTCCCGTTGGCCTTGGGGCTCATCTTCCTTCTTCTTTACCTCACCTATCACAGCTTGATCGATGCCCTCCGCGTGTTCACCGCCATCCCTTTCGCGTGGATTGGCGGAATCTTGGCCCTGTGGCTCAGGGACATGCCGTTTTCGATATCCGCCGCGATCGGATTCGTTGCGGTTTCCGGCGTAGCAGTCCTGGACGATATGATCCTGGTGTCTTATATTCGGCAATTGCGGGCAAGAGGCTTCGGCGTGGAAGAAGCGGTAAGCCAGGCGGCACAGGCCCGGCTCCGCCCCATTCTCATGACAACCATCGTGGCTGCCCTCGGGTTTGTCCCCATGGCTACAAGCACCGGTGTAGGGGCAGAAGTGCAACGGCCGCTTGCCACGGTGGTTATTGGCGGCGTCCTGATGGGCACCTTGATGTCGCTGTTAGTGGTACGAATTTTGTACCTGGTTTTTAATCCGCAGCAGCGGCCGAAGACACCACGTTTTGAAGAAACGACGGAATTGCCCCGGAGCATCGAAGCCGAGCCCGCCATCCGCTAGGATCGTCGCCTTTGCCGTCGAATGAAGGGCGGACTAGCCGCGTCGATTTTCGCGGGGTAGGGCCCGCGTACCCGCCCCCAAAAGACCGTCGCATTTCGGGGGCGTAGTTGCTTCCATTCTTGGGACGCAATTTTCGGTACACAATTTTCGGTACACAATCTTCGGGACTCAATTTTCAGGCCGTAATTTTTGGGACTCAATTTTCACGACCCAATTTTCACGAGCCAATTTTCATGACCCAATTTTCACGACCCAATTTTCAAGACGCTATATTTGGGACGTAATTTGCGAATTATCGAGCCCGCACCGTTGGAAGCCGGCTTCCAAGCAGGATGAAAGCCCCGTCTTTAACCCCCAATCCGGCCCCATGGTTCGGCACGGACCCGAAACGGCCTCAAGAATACCGAGGCCTGCGGGTTTGCGCCGACACGCATTTACACGACCAAATCTTCGATCTCGTCACCCGGATCTTGCCCTCCTCCCGCACCGGTGGACCGGGACCACGCCTTGTGGCCGATTTGGGCTGCGGGCAAGGGGCTTTGGCCCAGCGATTGTCGGACCAAGGCTACCGCGTGATCGCCGTCGACATCGAGGAGCACGGGTTTCAGGCAAGCGGGGCTGAATTTTACCCATTGAACCTGGATGACGCCGCCTCGCGCACCACCTTTGCGGACCGATGGGCGAATCAGGTGGATCTCGTGCTAGCCGTGGAAATCATCGAGCACCTTCGATCCCCGTGGAATTTCCTCGCTTTTTGTCACCGGCTTGCCCAGCCGAAAGGCCACCTTATTGTTACCACTCCGAACGTCGCCTCGTGGTGGAGCCGGCTTTGGTTCTTCATCCGGGGGGAGCCGTGGGGATTCGGTCCGGAAAGCTGGTACGACCCGGGTCATATTCACGCCTTTACCCACACAGAACTTTCTCACATGCTGGAGGAATGCGGATTCGAGGTGCAGGCGGTATATCCCGCGGGAAATCTACCGGTGATTTGGGCCTATAACTGGAAGCGATTGCTCGCAAGCCTTTTGATGCTTCCGCTGCGGCCGCTCATGCGCGGCTTTAAAGATGGTTGGGTGCTCTGTTATCATGCCCTAAAACGATAGAAACTGAATCGATAGAAACTGAATCGATGGATAGAAGCCGGCAACCGTGTGGGTAGCACGCTAAAGGCTCCGGCTACGGAAAAACGCAAGAAGCTACGGCAAATCCGGGCGGGAGGAGGGGCTTTTTCAACCGGCTGAGCATGGCTTGCCCCGTTCTCGGCTGCTAAATCGTAGCAAGCGAACGCTGATTCCATTCTTCTTTGAAGTGGTTAATTTGCCTTACTCTTGCTTTGTGTCTTCCTCTTGCTTTGTGCCTTACGTTGCTTTTTTACGCCGCAGGGCGCATATATTTTCGCATATATTTTCCTAGCTTTATTTCGCCCCGCGTTTTTTTATGCCGCGGGCTTTTTTACGCCTTGCGCTTTTTTGCCGCGCGATTTTTTTCCGCCGCGCGGCGCCCCCCGGGGAGCGAAGGCAAACCGGGGAGCCCTTTGGGTAAACTGCTCGTCGTCCGCACCGCGCTAAAGGATTTGACTTTTGGCTCACAAAACGGCGAATGATCCGAAACCAATGAAGACCCAAGTTGCAGCAAGAGCTTCACAAGAATCCGAAGGCTGAAATTCCGCCGCAAGATCGCGCGAAGATAGTGTTCAACTGAGTCCGGTGTACCCACCTATGCGAAAAGAATTCTCGGGCAAGAAGTTTCTGAGCTTAACCCCTTCAAGCAAGCCGAATTGGGCGCGACATTTCGAGCCGATTTTCAAACGTAAGCCTATCTTGGGTAGACGGATTGGCTTTCTGGGGCAGCTTTCGAGCATGTCACGAGCGCAGGCACGAAGTCTCGTAGAACAACACGGTGGCTTCGTCATTCCCACCAGGAAATTTTTGTCTAAGCCCCACCAGATCGATTGGCTCGTCCTTGGCGAGGGAGATTATCCGCTGGGGCCATGCTCGCTTGATGGCAAAGCTTTGCCCCCGGCATTGCGTGGAGCCCTCGCACACCACCAGCTGAGGGTTCTCGCGGAAAGCGACTTCTGGATGGAATTGGGGCTGATGGATCAGGATTCGCAAGCACTCAGGCTGGTTACCCCGGCATTACTTGCCGATCTTGTGGGCGTGGAAGCGTGGCTCATTCGCCGGTGGTACCGAATGGGCTGGATCCGCAGCAAACATACGGTCTACGGATTGCCGTATTTTGCCGGCGAAGACCTTCTCGTAGCTCGGGAGCTTGCACGGCTTGTGCAACAGGGATTGCTGCCCAGCCGGCTGGAATGGCAACTTTCATTTTGGGCACGGAGAATCCCCAATCTGCTCCGGGAACTCGGCAAATACCGATTCGAAATTCATGAGGGGCACCTTCTCCTTCAAACCGAGTTAGGCTTGATGGATCACCGCGGCCAATTGTGGTGGAATTGGTTCGACCAACCGAGTGCGGCGGAAGCACGCGGTCGATCGAAACCTGCCACCGTTTCAAACGGTAAAGAAGCCTTCGCGGAAGAGGAATCCTCGAGCGTCGGCAGCAGAGTGATCCCTGCAAACGAAGCGAGTGCCCCCATGGAAACGCTCTCTGATGGCTCATCTCTGCACACCAGACTTGCTCGTGGGGAACAAGGAACGGAAAACTGCGCAAGGGCGGCAGCCCAAAATGGCACGACTCTATCAGGCTGCGAGGCCACCATTTCGACCGAGCTAGAGAACTGGCATGAAATTCGCGCCGATGTCGGGCCCACGTGCGCCCGAGAATTCGGCTCTTTATCCGCCCGGGAGTATAGAAGGATGGCCGAGACTGCCGAGGAACAGGGTAATTGGGAGTTGGCTGCGGAGGCCTATCGCGCGGCATTGGCAGCGGAAGGACCAAATGCCGAAATATGTTTTCAACTTGCGGAAGCACTTTATCGGGCAGGCGATCTGAGTGCGGCCCGCGAACGCTATTTCGCGGTTCTCGAATTAGATGAAACTTTCCTTGAAGCGAGGATTAATCTCGGCTGCTTGCTGGCGGAAATGGGTGATCGGGCGCTAGCAATCGCTGCCCTTGAAGGCGCTTTGGAGCTTCACCCGCGCTGCCCAGATGCACATTACCACCTCGCAGAAATCTTGGAAGAGCTGGGTCAGCCGGAAAAGGCTAGGCAACACTGGCGAATGTTTCTTACCTCGGCTGCTGAAAGTCCATGGGCCCAAATTGCCCGGGAAAGGCTCGCGAGGCTATCCGGTGAAAAATACCCCAATGCGTAGGGGCGACAAACCCACACTATACTGGTGATATTAGAGTGATTGGCAACACAGTTGCATATCGCATGAACCTCACGCGGCGAAAGTTTGTTTTTCTTTTTTCTCTTAAGACCGAGAGAAATCTTGGCAAAATTAGAAAACATTTAACAGAAGCGTACAAAGCAGTTCCGAAATTAGGGAGGATGCTGCCTTCGTTGTGACGCGTTAACTCAAAAACTACCGCAAGCGTATTCATAACGATCTTTATGATCTTTACGAAATCCAAAGATTGTCAGCCATATAATGATCGGCACGCTCTATATCGCCTAATGTATATTAGAAGCACGAAGTTAGTAAACTACAATACATTAGGTCGCAGTTCACCTACTGCGCCATAATGGACGCCTTGTCGCCTTGCGCGTCGCCTGGCAAAATTTATGGATTACGAGTCGGCGAACTAGCGCCGCTTCCTTTTTGAGCATTGGACGCCTTCAAAGCAACTTAGCGGTTAGGGGTGAAAGATCGTTTTACTCGCGCGGTCGGTGAGCGTTTAAACCGGCGGCAAATCCCAAACGCCTTGAACCGGCATCCCCGTAAAATTTCTCATTAAAATTTGTCGGCGGGTAACGAAAATGTGTCGCCGGTCCACGGCGTGTCGAATCACACGGTCCGATACCGTTTAATTTCGCCGCCAGGGTCCAAAAAACGGCCACCAGGGTCCACAAACAACCATTGATTCCGCTACCGCGGTGCAAAAATACGCAGTTCGTACCAAGGAAACTGTGGAAACTGTGAACTAGCAAAGGCAGACAGCTTGAGGAAGGTGTGGCTAGATTCTTCGGGATCGAGCTGATTGCCCAGACATGATTGCACAGACAATAGAAAACCTTGGAGCTTGGGATGTCGAGAGAATGTGAAATTTGCGGAAAACGGGCAGCAATCGGCAAGACGGTGGCCCAGCGCGGCAAGCCGAAGTATCTGGGTGGAGTGGGCACGAAAATCACGGGCATTTCCCGGCGTCAATTCCGCCCTAATCTTCAACGGGTCCGGGTGACAACCGCTGATGGAACCCACCGCCGCATGCGGGTCTGCGCGCAGTGTATTCGCAGCGGAGCGGTCGCCAAGATGATGCGCACACCGCCGTTCAAGCTACCGCAGCTTGACCCAGCGGAAAAAGCCGCTTTGGAAGCTGCTGGCGCCAAAGCCCAGAAAAAGAAAAAGAAGTAGAAGCATTCCGGCGGATGCTTCGGGCAAAAACCCGGTATGGCTTGATGAAAACAGCCGTTTAGAAGCCATCTCCTTAAGGCCACGGGGTCCAACGGTTGTTCGTTCTGGAACTTGCGATGGGAATATCGGTCGAAGAAGTCCGGAAGGTTGCGATGCTTGCTCGGCTCCTCTTGGATGACGAGGAGTTGCAAGCGATGTCGGAACAGTTGACGAAGATTCTCGATTACATGGAGTTGCTTCGCCGCGTCGAGACTTCGAACGTAGAGCCGCTGGCCCACCCACTCGAATTGGTCAGCGTATTCCGGCCGGATCAATTGGCGGCTAGTCTGCCGCGCGAGCAGGCCCTGGCGTGTGCCCCCCGACATGATGGTCAATGTTATTTGGTGCCGGCGGTTCTTGGAGAGCTTTGAACCGGAATAAGCCTGGAGAAAGCTTTGGCACCAAGTGCCCGATTAGGTTTCTTGGCTTACCGGAAGTTCCGGCTTTCCCGCCACTGAGAACTAATCCGCGGTTTAAGTCAGAATTTCAGCTTCGACTCGTACGCGGTCCGGGGCAAATCTGACGGTGGTCAGTACCGTATTTCCCGGTTAAATTGCGCAACCATATTGGGGCAAGGCGAAGATCGAAAGAAGGTTGAAATCGGTCCAAAAACTCCAAAGACCGAAGGCATGGCACCTCCGATGTCTCGTCTCCTTGAATTGAGCGCCGTAGAACTTGCCGAACTTTTCCGTCAGGGGGAGCTTTCCTCGTCAGAGATCGTCGATTCGTTCCTCGAGCAAGCCCGGCGTTGGGATGGTACCGTCGGAGCCTTTCTTCAGTTAGACGCGGAACAATGCCGGGCACAGGCAGCGGCCGTTGACGAAAAACGACGCCGGGGTGAAAAGCTGGGCCCACTTGCAGGCGTACCGATCGCCATTAAAGACATCTTGTGCACGGCGGGGACTCCCACCACCTGTGCGTCGCGAATGCTCGGGAATTTCGTACCGCCCTACGATGCAACCGTGATTTGTCGGCTCCGGGAAGCAGATGCGGTTCTTTTTGGCAAGACCAATCTCGACGAGTTCGCCATGGGCGGCTCGACGGAAACATCCGCGTTCAAGCTCACGCGAAACCCTTGGGATTTGGACCGGGTGCCGGGCGGCTCCAGTGGCGGGTCGGCTGCCTGTGTGGCGGCACGGATGGTCCCGTTGGCATTGGGCACCGATACGGGCGGCTCGATCCGTCAGCCGGCTGCACTCTGCGGAGTGGCGGGTTTAAAACCAACTTACGGCAGGGTCAGCCGATTCGGTTTGATCGCATACGCAAGCAGTTTAGATCAAATCGGGCCTTTGGCTCGCTGCGTGGAAGACTTGGCGTTAAGCCTCGAGATCATTGCAGGGCATGACCCTCGCGATTCGACCAGTTATCCTGGGGAAGTCCCGCCGTATCGCACGTTGTGCAAGCAACCTCTGGAAAAGTTGCGTATTGGAATTATCCCCGAGCAATTGGAGCAAATCGATCCGGCTATTTCGCAAGCAATTCGAGAAGCGGCCAAAGTGTTTCAAGAGCTTGGTGCCGAGTTTCGCGAGGTGTCTTTACCCCACAGCGAATACGCCGTCGCCTGTTACTACATCATCGCCCCGTCCGAGGCCTCCAGCAATCTTGCGCGATACGACGGGGTCCACTACGGCTATCGCACCGACGAACGCCAAATGGCCGAACGGCTTGCCGAGGAACGCCGGCTGGCGTCAGCCGGGAAGTCGCCGGAAGAACCCGACCCTCCGCTGGTACGGCTATTTCGCCAAACTCGTTCCGAAGGATTTGGCCCGGAGGTCAAGCGCCGCATTATGCTGGGCACCTATGCACTCAGTGCCGGATACTATCAGGCATACTATCTACACGCGGCTCGAGTGCGGCGGTTGATCCGGCAAGACTATGATCAGGCATTCTCGCAGGTTGATGTGCTCCTGGGACCGGTCACACCAACGCCGGCTTTCCGAATTGGGGAGCGGATCCAAGACCCCCTGGCCATGTATCTTTTCGATTTATTCACCGTGGGGGCAAACTTAGCGGGGATTTGTGGCTTGGCTTTACCGTGCGGATTCACAGCCGATGGTTTGCCCATCGGGCTACAGTTACAAGGCCCGCCGTTTTCGGAGCCCCGGCTGCTTCAATTAGGATATTGGTACCAACAACGGACCGACTGGCATCGACGCGTTCCGCCCCGGCTACGTTCGGAAAGTTCGCCGGCGGGAGTGAGTTCAAATCGATAGGCGGGCCAGCAAACCCGCGATAGCCGTTTGCGATCATCGCGCTCAATTAAATCGATTGACGTGAAGGCATTTCGTATGAGCGAGTTGAATGCCGTAGGAATGAGTGATGCCGTATGGGTGAGGTGATATCGAGCGGCTGTAGTTCACCGGCTATTGGCACGGCGTCCTTGCATTTTTTATTACGTTTTTATTACGTAATGAGCGTGAGCGGTTTGGTGTCGCATTGCCGGAGCTACTCCTACGGCATTTTTTCCTCTAGCCGATCGGCTTCGATGATATGGGGTATGATGGGCGTTTCGACTGATTTCACGCGGATTTTTGCGAGAAATCCGGGTTTTTCGATGGGTCAATCCGCGGATTTCCGCCTTTTAAAGGTGGCCCGGAAATCTTAAAGTGGGCAAGCCAGCGTGGGAGAGATATCCGTGAACCAGCCCTACGAAATCGTCATTGGGTTGGAAGTGCATGTTCAGCTCCTTACAGAGAGCAAGCTCTTTTGCGGTTGCAGCACGAAGTTTGGTGCCCCACCGAATACCCAAACTTGTCCGGTCTGTATTGGAATGCCGGGTGTGCTTCCGGTCATGAACCGGAAGGCCTTCGAGCTCGCGCTCAAAACCGCGTTGGCTTTGAACTGCGAGATTGCCCGGTTTACCAAGTGGGATCGAAAGAACTATTACTATCCCGATCTTCCCAAAGGTTATCAGATCAGCCAGTATGACCTCCCTTTGAGTCGGAACGGTTATCTCGAAATCCGGGATCCTTCAACCGGCTCATGCCGGCGGGTAAGGATCATTAGGGTTCACCTTGAGGAAGACGCCGGCAAGAGCATGCATGATGAAGTCGCCGGCAAAGCCGACAGTCGCATCGATTTGAATCGTGCCGGTACGCCGCTCCTGGAAATCGTGACGCGGCCCGACATTCGCAGTCCCGCAGAAGCCAAGCTGTTTTTGACCGAGCTGAAGCTTTTGCTCAATTACCTCGAGGTATCCGACTGCAACATGCAGGAAGGTAGCCTCCGGGTGGATGCCAATATCAATCTTCATGTGACCACCCCGGAGGGGGTAGTTCCGACACCGATCGTTGAAGTGAAGAACATGAATAGCTTCCGGGCTGTGGAGCGGGCGTTAAGTTACGAAGCCGCACGCCAATACGCCGAATTCCTGGAAACGGGAAAACGTCTCGGCGAGGTGCCCAAACAAACTCGGGGTTGGGACGAAGATGCGCAGATTACCCGGGAACAGCGCACCAAAGAAGAATCCAGCGATTACCGTTACTTTCCCGACCCGGATCTTGTGCCGGTAATCACGTCGGAAGCAGAACTCCAGGCCATACGCACAAGCGTGGGGGAATTGCCCGCCGCCCTGCGAAGCCGGCTGGAATCCACCTGGGGAATCACGGCGTATGATAGCGAGGTGCTGGTCCATCAGGGACGAGCGTTCGTCGACTATTTCGAACAATTGGCCCGAGTATGCGGTGACGGGAAATTAGCCGCCAATTGGATGCAGCAGGATATTGCCCGCGTGCTGAACGACCAAGAAATTACCATCGAGCAATTCCGCCTTTCGGCGGATCAATTGGGGGAGCTTCTTCGCATGATTCCTGAGCGGCGGCTGGACACGCGGAGGGCCCGGGAAGTTTTCAACAAAATGCTCGAGACCCGTCAGACAACCGCGGAGCTTGTGGCCCAAATGGGCTCCGTTGAGCTCGACGACCGTCAGATCGAGGACATTTGCCGCCGACTTCTGGCCGAAAATCCGAAAACGGTCTCCGACATCAAGTCCGGCAAAATCAAAGCCGTCGGCGGCTTGGTGGGCCAAGCAAAAAAGATCAATCCGAACGTGGATCCGGCCCGAGTGCGCGAGTTGTGCCTGCGGTTGATTGAGGAGATGGACTAAACGGATCGGCCCTATTTTACCCCAAGGACATTAACCTTCAGAGCCGTCCTCCACTACCGCTCTTGATTCGGGTTAACCCACGGATAAGACCGCCGTGGACCGCTTCAAGAGAAAGCGGTTTTTCTCAACCTGTTGCGATTTCCAAGTCGGGGCCAGTTGTGCTTTAGACGCCGGAGCGAACGAAAACCGCAATGGGCTCCCATTTCGCGCGGAAACAGGTTCATCGTTGCGGTCCTTCGCTGCGGCGATTAGTTGAGCTCCCATTTTGCGCGAAAACACGATTAGCTTTTTTGCCTTGCGACTTGGCTTCTTAGCGCTGGTGGCCGAAAGGGCTTTGCCGTTCGTTTCAATCGGAGCAACTGAAGCCCGGCAAGACCCGCTCCCCGGTTGCGCTTCAGGCCGAAAATGCGTAACATTTATTTGCGGTTGTGCAGAGGAGGACTTACCGGCTGTTGACGGCTTCAGGGTAAATCGAAACAAGTCTTTCCGAAGGCTTTGGGCGGAGCTGAAAATGGGCGAGGCATTTGAGATCGCGAACCTGATCACCGTAACGACCGATTTCGGAGCCAGTAGCCCCTACGTGGCGGCAATGAAAGGGGTGATCCTGTCGCTGAATCCCACGGTGGGCATTATCGATATTTCGCACACCATCGCGCCGCAATCCGTTCGGCAAGGGGCCATCGTGCTTGCGGATGTGACGCCCTATTTCCCGGCCGGCACCCTCCATATAGCGGTGGTGGATCCCGGCGTCGGAACCGATCGCGCTTTAGTGTATGCGGAAATTGGGAGGCAACGGTATCTTGCCCCGGACAACGGTCTGCTTAGTCTTTTGGCTAGGCAACACACCGTGCATCGTTTAGTGCGCCTGGAAGATTCGCGGTACTGGTTGCCGCGGATCTCACGAACTTTTCACGGCCGAGACATCCTGGCTCCTGTCGCTGCGTTTCTGGCGAAAGGACTTAATCCGGAATTGTTAGGTCCGCCCCACCCGGAGTTAACGAGCTTGAATTGGCCCGCACCAGAACTCCATCAAAAGCAGATCAGAGGCGAATTAATCGCCTGGGATGATTTCGGCAATCTAATTACCAATATCACTCAAAGCGTGCTTCAGGATGCCGCGGGTCCCGACCCCACACGCGCTTCGCTAAAAGTGCAGCTCGGTAACTGCGAAATTGCAGGTTTGGTTCGGACTTATGGGGAGAGGAACCCGGGAGAGGTAGTTGCCCTGATCAATTCATCGGATCGTCTGGAGATCGCCGTCGTTCAGGGCAACGCGAAAGATACGCTCCGAGCACAGATCGGCGCCCCGGTCACCGTTACGATATCGAAGTGATCAAGCGACGGAAACGCACCGGCCCTCCATGTGGGAGCCCCATGAAGCTTCCGAATTTTTGATCGCCGGAATCGCTTTCGTTTGCCGAAAAATTCGACCGCCTTCGCGACCGACACTCATCTTAGTTTGGGAGAGCCAAAAGTCTTACTTTAGAGTGGCAAAAATCTTACTTTGTGAGCTGGCACAAGCCTTGCTACGCGAGCTGCATGAATCTTGCTTTGCGAGCGGCCAAAATCTTCTTTTGCGAAGTGCAAAAACTTTGCTCTACCAGCGGCAAGAACCCTGCTCAATAAAAAACACGGCTCCAAGCTTTTCGCTCGGAGCCGTGGGTTACATCGTCGTTTAAGTTCCCTAGCCCTACGGCTGTCTACGGCACAACCGCGTCAAGCGGACAACCCCTCATTGGGCTGATTCCGACTTTTCCTTCTTTCGCTCGAAGCCTTTTCCGAATGCTTCCTCGCCGAAAAGCATAGCCAAGCGGCCGGCTTCATCGGCGGCAGTGACCTTGCCCCTGCACCCGCCGCAGCAGAAATTGACGTTCACACCCCAAAACTTCACCTGTTGCTCAGGATTAATCGGTCGACCGGTGAGAGGACAACCTTTCTGAACAAACTGACCGGTGAACACAAGCTGTAAGTTGGCCTTTGCGGCATACTTTGCCGGATCCTTCTTAAAGGTATCGACACACTCCGCACAGCAGAAATAAACCTTCGCCCCTTTCACCTCGAGCCACACCGAGCGATCCACCGTCTCGCCCATCACGGGGCAACGGATCTTCTTTGCTTTCTCCTGACCTTCTGCCTGGGCCGAATCGTCAAGGCTAGCTAGACGAACAATCCCTTCCGATTCGGAAGCAGCCGTTGCCGCCGCGGTCGGGCAATGGCAACCCGAAGGACACTCGGTCTGCGAAGAGCAGGCTGAGCCGGCTACCGGACACACCTTCCCATCGCCTGCCGTAGCCCCGGTTACCGGGCAAACGGAACCCCCATTCCCGCAAGCGGGCGACGCAGCACCTCCATTTCCGCAAGCTGAATCCTTAGCACACTCCGTGGCAGAAGAGGCGGAGCCGCCATTTCCCTCGCTCGCACAACCCGAGGACTTGGCACACGCTGATCCGCCAGGAACGTTTCCCGCCGCACCGTCTCCATTTCCCGTCCCACAGGCGGATACCTCCGAGCAGGAGCTTACCGCGGTCAGCGCGACCGGAATCGCCGTAGTGTCACAGCTTTTTGCGACAGAAGCTCCGCAGCTTTTTGCTTCCGAACAACCACTGCCGCTGCCGTTGCCGCACCCATTGCCGTTGCCGGATGCCGCATCGGCTAAGGCCACCGCAGCAGTTGCGGCACTAGCACCACACGGTTTGGTACAACTCTGAGCGCAGCCACCTTCCCCTGATGTGCTGGTCAACACCACCGGCGTAGCCGACGAATCCTGCTGTTTCGAGGGGCAGCAGGATTTCGACTTACCAGCCGACGTCAATACCGCCGGTACCGCGTTCTCCGTCGAAGATGAACAAGCTTTCTCGCCGCATGAGCCACCGAAAAAGGCCATGATTGGACAGGAGGCCTTTTCCGGATTCCCGGCCGTCTCCGGAGTGCTCGAAAAGACGAATGAACCGGCCAAAAGCCCTACGCCGATCAACCCGAGCAAAGCTAGCGACTTGGACATCGTGCTCTCCTTTGTTCCTCCCTTGTTTCTGCCTCTTGTTTAGACAAATTCCACAACTAATTCTGTCGAAATTATCCTTTACCGGCGGCCCAAGTCAAGCCTGATTTGAAAGAAGCATCATGGAATTCCGGCAAAAATCCGGAAAATGAAAAGCTACCAGCTAAACAATGATCGGGGATTTCGACCGGGTATTTCGACTCTGCCCAACCCGCTGAGGCGGGAAAGGAGTTGACGAGCGATTATTTACGGCATTTACAGCTCAAACCGCGCCGCACTAAACCTTCACAGGATCACGCTCCCACAGCGTACTCAGCGTCCTTCTTACGAGCCGCGTTCAACCGCCGAAACCGCCGGCGGTGGGCTTGGCGTCACCGTCCCTTCTTCCGGAAGCTTCTTAAGAATACTGAATAGCTGACTATCGGTGCTGAGGATGAGCCGCGTGTTCGGTCCGACGGCCTTCTTGTAAAGATCCAGTAACCGGAGAAAATCGTAGAAATCGCCCATCTCGTGGATTGCCGTTGCATACATTTGGATGACTTCTGCTTCCACCTCGCCCCGAATGCGGTTCGCATCCCGCTTGGCCTGACCCAAAATCGTTTCGATCTCGTATTGGGTGCGGTTGAGTATCTCCTGCTTTCGGCGTTGGCCTTCGTTGGTGTAACTAGCCGCCACCGACTCCATGAAGGCGATGAGCCGCTTGAAAGCTTCCTCGCGGACCACATCCACAAAGTCGATCCGTGCTATGCCCACATCCACCAGCTCGATTCCACGGCCAGATTTTTCGTCTCCCGCCGTTTGACGCAGGGCAAGCTGAACGGCCTGCTTCACCTGCTCGACCAGCTTCTCTCGACCCAGGCGCACCTCCTCCTGAGCTCCGGGCTGTAGCGGCGTGGATGGCGTAAGGGGAGCCGCGGCCCCCTGTTCAGCGGGCAACGCATTCCCCTCACTCACAGGAAGCAGCAGTACATCCGGTTGAATTTCCACCTGGAGGGAATAGGTCAGTTTGCGGTTCGAGCTGCGGACGGCTTCCGCCAAAATATTCGCCGTCAACACATCCCGGATTTCACTGCGGACAAAATCCTTCACGCGATTTTCGGCATTCTCCACCGTCCTGAGCTCCTGAATGAATCGCACCGGATCGCTGATCCGCCAAATCGCCCACGGCGTTACCTCGATTTTCTTCCCATCCGCGGTCGGAACATCGACCAGGATTTCCCGGCCTTGCCCCAACCAAAACTGATAAGTCTTTGGCAACCGCCTTACTTCTTGAATGAACGGGATTTTAGCCCGCAGCCCCGGCTCCCTGTAGTTGGCCACCGGTTCCCCGAATTGGAGAACCACCACCAATTCGCGCTCGTCCACGGTAAATAGGACGTTGCTCAGGACAATCCACGCGACAATCACGACAATAGCCGCGGCAACAGCAGTTCCGGTGAGTGTTTTCATGGTCGTGTTTCCGAAGGGATTTCTAAAAGAGGGAGTACGCTATTCTGCAATTGGCTGTCGAAAACAACCTGGCTTTTCACCCGAGTCAAAACTTCCTCCATGGTTTCCAGATAAAGTCGGCGACGCGTCTCCGACGGTGCCTTTTGATACTCACGAAATTGGGCCATCAGCGCGGCGATTTCTCCGGCGGCCTCCGCCCGACGCCGCTGCGCGTAACCTTCCGCTTCGCGCCGAAGTTTATCGGCCTCGGCCAGTGCGATGGGAAGCCGCTGATTGCGTTCCTTTTTCGCTTCGTTCTCCAATTGATCACGACGTTGCAGCGACGCATTGACCTGCTCGAAAGCCGGCCGAACCCGCTCCGGTGGCCGCACTCGCTGCATTTGAAGCCCCCGAATTTGAACGCCACAATCGTATTTATCGAGGATGGCTTGCGTGGCGGCCCGTGCATATTCGGCGATTTCCGTCCGCTTTTCCGTAAGCACTTCGTCGATCGAATAATCCCCCACCAATCGATTCATCACGCTTTCCGCCACGGTGCGGATCACCCGCTCGGCATACCGCGCGTCCTGCGGGTCGTGGAAACGAAACAAGAATTTCTCCGGCTGCTCGACCTTCCATTGAATCGTCCATTCGACGGAGGCCGCGTTCAGATCCCCGGTGAGCATCAACGTGCTTTCTTCGGCAACTAAGTCGTTGAGCCGATCGACGGTGCCGAAAGGAAGCCGCATGCTGTTTTCTTCGACACTTACCTTCCACACCTCGTCGACAAGCGGGATCTTGAATCGCAACCCCGGCTCCACGATCGGCGGCCTATATCGGCCGAATCGCAAAACCACCGCACGTTCGTGGGCATCCACCACGTAGAAACCATCCAAAATCAGATAGACGGCAAAAAGGACGATAACCCCCAAGGCAATCCACGGAACAAGCGCGCTCCAGGGCACCTGCTGCATTTCGAAACTAGGGGGATTACGTCGAAACCCTCTGCCCTTCGACATGGCTAAGCCTTCCCTCGAAAAAAGCCTTCCCAAAAAATCGGCGAAGTCTTCCCGACCAAACTCTCATGCCGGAAAAACCAAATTCTAAGCTACAACAGTCGAAACTTGCGCGACTTATAGCCGACACCGAAACCCGGCGATCTACCGATAGCCGGTGACTTTTACCCTTTAACTTTCCTATGCCAATATAGGTTAAAATCCCCTCAACCAATCTCTCCGAAATGCCCCCAACGAATATGGCTTATACCGGCTTCATATCCACGGCTGCGTACGAGGCGATACGGCGGAGCTCAAAATACGATGCAGCGTAGCTCAAAAAATCCCGAAATACATCGCCGGCCCCGGCAACCCAATCGCTGTGAAAGCTGAAAAGAGATCGAGCTTCTCACAATCAACCACTTATCATGACTATCAGAAACATTCGGTACTCCGCCACCTACCCGCGCTGCTTCCTGGCCGTTGACAACGTGCAGCTTTCTCGGAACTGACAAGGAGTCAAGCTAGAGTAATCCCCCTTTTGACAAAGAAGCCGGCAAACGCATTCCTAACGAGGTGGAACTGATTTCGCCTTCGTGATTCAACCGAGTGCTTTAGCCGCCGGAAGAATGACAATTAAATAGCGGAACGATTTAAATAGCGGAACGATGAACCCAAGGTGATGAAACCATAAATCCAATACGATTAAATCCCAAAATATCATAAATCCCAAAATATCAGACCCCCGGCCATCACAAAACCGTCAAGCTCGGCAAAACCGGACTCCTCCGACGCCGATTCACGATATTGCGCACCAATCTTTGGCACAAGCCATCCACATACGGTCGAATACTCAGCTCCTCCAAGCAGCTTCTTGTCTTTCCCAAATCGCCGAGCACCCGAATCTGAATATTGATGGGCAATTCTCCGAGGAAAGGAACATCCAACTCCTGGGCACGCTGCCGGGCTCCGCCGGAGCTGAAGATCTCGTGTCGGGTCTGACAATTCGGGCACACAAAATGGCTCATATTCTCCACCATCCCCAGCACGTCGATATTGACCCGACGAAACATGGTCACCGCCTTGGTGGCATCCAGCAGAGCCACATCCTGCGGCGTGCATACGACCACAGCACCGGTGACCGGCACCAACTGCGAGAGGGAGATCGCTACATCACCCGTGCCGGGGGGCATGTCGACGATCAAGTAGTCCAGTTCGCCCCAATCGGTATCCCGCAGAAATTGGGTGAGCGCGTTGTGCAGCATGGGCCCACGCCAAATCACGGCTTCACCCGCAGGAACGAGGAATCCCATCGACATCACCGTGATGCCGTCCACCACGACCGGTTGAATCCGCCCGCTCCGGAGCACCGGCTCCCCTTCCGAGCCGATGAGATGCGGAATGCTCGGTCCGAAAACATCGGCATCCATCAGCCCAACTTTGGAACCAAAAGCCGATAGTCCGTACGCCATTAATGCCGCTACCGTGCTTTTTCCCACCCCTCCCTTACCGGAGCCGACCGCGATCACGGCTTTGGCCGGCACGCCAACAACGCCCAGCTTTTCCGCCGGTCGCTCGTGCGGAACGACCTGCACTTCCACCTGCTGCAATTGGGGCAACCTACTGCGCACAAAGTCCGCCAATTCGCTGCGGATCGAATCCCAAAGCGCTGCCGAAAAACTGGTAAGACCCACGGTGAGATTCAATCGGTCACCATCCAATTCCACATCTTTGAGCTGACCGAGACTCACGAGGCTTCGCCCGGTCTCCGGATCGGGGAACTCGTGCAGTATTTTCTCAATCGCTGCCCGCGTTAACTCCGGGGTAGACATTCGAACCGATCTCCGAGTACCACCTTAAAAAACTCCGTGGGTCGGTCCGACTCCACGGTCTGGACTCCTTTGCTGATTTCCGCTCCGCTGGTTTCTGCTTTGCTGATCACCGCTTCGGGATCACCGCTAGTGGATTTACGGATGTGCCTTGCCGATATCAACTGCCGCTTGTCGATTTTCGCTTGAGGATTTTCGCTTGGTGATTCCTACTCGGCGATATCCACCGCGATGATTCCCACTCGCTAACTTTCCCCTCGGCTCTAAAATCGTTTCGTCAGGTCGGTTTTCGGATCGTTCCCGGGCACGCACGAGGCCGCCAGGCACAAGGCTTGAGGGGGAAGCGCTCTACCCTCTTGAGCATCATTCCGCCACACCAAAGCACGAGCTAAGCCTTTGCGGCTATGCTTAGCCCAAATCCACGGGCGTTGATCCCCAAGGAAGCTCAATCGATCGGTAGTCTCCCGGGCCTGCGCCGACAGCCGCCAACTGCCGAAAATGGCGACGTATGAACACAGCCAACTCTTTGACCTTACAAGGAGTATCCACGAACTGCGCGGCGCCCGCCATCCTCAGCAACCGTTCTCTTCCTCTCAAACGCCCTACTCCTTTAACACGCCCTGCCGCCACAACCGCCGTGCCCACCCAAGAACCCAAACGTTCAATCAACTCCACTAGGCGAAGCCAATCCCCCCAGTGACGCCAATCAAGCTCCCACACAACGAAGCTCGCCGGATATCGGAGGATAGTTTTGGCGACCGCGGGCAAATCGCCGCAAAAAACGGTTTCAATCTTCGCCGGCTTAAAACTCGTATCCCGACACAGTAAAGCAATCCAAGTTTCGCTGCGGCAACAAAGGATTAAGCGACCTTGAGGCCAACCCGTTCCCGAATCGCCAAGGTAAAAACTCAGTTCAGGCCACTCTAAGACCACGCCTATTCCATCCCGCGACCAATGGCACCGACCTTCGCGGAGCGCTTGCATCCGTTCAACTGCTCCCACAGCTCGCCGCGACTCCTATCTCCCTGCGACATCACTTGCGGGGCACACGAGGAAAAAATCGTTTTCAAACCTTCTTGGCTGATCCCCGTACCGATTTCAAAATCGTCCGAATGTCGATTTCAAAACTCTAGCACCAACAGATGACTTCCCCACGGTACTACCACGGTACTACCGCGGCAAAATAAAGCCGCTCTGGAAGTATTCCGAAACCGGGAGCAAATGCTCCAACCCCAGCAACCCAATTGACGCCTACACCGCAACGCGTCTTACTCAATCCTAGCTGAGATGCTCCGGCCGACAAGTCCCCACGATTTACCTATAAACCAATTCCCTCTATAGGAAATCCTCTTCACCGAAAACCGGACTCGGGAACACCGGTCGAAAATCGCCCTCGCTAGCGCCGGTGTACACCTGGGAAAAAATGCTTATCTCACCGCGGGATAATTCGGGGCAAGCTACCATCGGTATTGATGCCCAAGCCTTTTGGGGCCGGAACACTCAGACCCGGGCATCAACCCTGCGTACCGCCGGAGTCCTGACGATCCGCCTTTTCCCGCATCTGGGCCCAAAGCCGGAGCAATCTTGGGCGACTAATCCCGAGAAGCCGTGCCGCTTTCGCCTTATTGGCCTTCGCGACCTTCATCGCCCGGCGGATCAACTCTTCTTGAACTCGATTCAGAAAATCATCCAGGGAGATTTTTTCTTCGCTGGGCCGCGGATATCTTGCCGCACGTAATGCGTACCGAATTCGCTCCGGAAGGTGTTCGCAACCAATAAGTGGCCCTGGCGACGATTGAAACATTCCAATGACCGCTGTTTGCAGCTCTTCCACGTTGCCCGGCCACCAATAAGCCGTCAGGGCGTCCAAACACTCGGCCGTGAAGCCGGCTAATTGCTTGTCTGCTTCGCGGTTCAACTCCTCAAGAAAATACTGACTTAATACGGGGATATCTTCCCGGCGCTCAGCCAGCGGCGGTAACTCGATGACCAAGGTGCTCAACAGCTCGGCCAAAAGTGGGTCGCATTGTCTCTCCTGAGCAAGAGTTCGAAGAGGATGCGAAGCAGTCCCGATGATCCGAACCGGATTGTTACGCTCCTTCAACAATTCACCTAATCGGTGCTGCAACTCCCGGCTCAATTGATCCACTTCGAGGAGCACCACGGTCCCCAGCGGTAATTCTTCCGGACCCGGGCGAAAGGGCAAGCTTGCCTGAACCGTCGAGACAATCAACTCTCCATCCAATAGATCACAAGCCAAGGTGATCACAGCCTTCGCCGGGCCGTCAGGACTGTTGTAATGAATTGCTTGAGCGACGCGGCGGCGTCCGCTTCCCCGCGGCCCGACCACCAACACATCCGCCCCACACGACGCTGCTGCCAAAATTTGCCGCCGCACCCGTTCGATCGCCGCACTGACTCCAATCAGCGGTTCGAGCCGAAGCCGCTGCCCCATTCGGAGGTATGCTTCTCCCAAAAGTCGGTGGACCTCCTCGGCCTCTGTTTCCGCAATATCAACCGGGCTTGGTGCCGGCTCGGTTGGCTTCGGATCGATGACCCCCACAATTCCGAGCAGCTCCCCCGAGGCGTCCGTCAGGCGGAAAAACCGTACGAGATGCCTCCGAAGCTGTCCTTCTGCATCAACACGAAAACACCACCCTTCCGCTTTGGTACCGGCAAAGACCTCTGGCGAAGGACAAAGGCAGCTTGCCGCACGGCGCCCCGGCGGCGCCGATTCATCCACTGCTTCCTCTATCCCAAAGAGGCATTCTTCGCCCAGAATCGCTTCCAACGATACCCCCAGAAATTCGGCGCACGCAGCGTTGCAAAACACAATGCGACGCTGGCTATCCACCATGTATACACATTGTTCGGCCTTCTGGAGCCATCGTCCCAGGGGTCCGACCGACGATCGATCCCGGGCCATCGAGCAGCTCGTCCGATCAGAAAATCGGTATCACAACGCGGTTACCAACCACGAATCGGTAGCACCAGTTTCTCAAAAAAATCCTACCGCCCGCCGGGCCGCTAGCTTTGCGCGTCGGAAGCGATTGATGCTATGTCGGCCAATCACCTTCCTGGGTGAATTCGGTGACTTTTTTGGTCACCCGCTCCGCTTCAGAACTACGCGCTTCCGCACTAGATCGGAATGCGATCTCTGCCCCCAGCTACTCCAAACTTCCTGCCGCATGATTTTCCCTGAAGTTTTCCACATTCGATAGCGTGTTTTCCACGCCCAGCAAGTGCTTCGTAACGAGCCTCATTGCACTCGAGTCAGCACCCAACGATGCTTCCGCCCTTGCTCCGCCACCGACAGGCGGACTAGCGGCCACCGCCCGATCAAACCACGGTTGCCACCATAAACCGATCGCAACGACGAGCATGCTCGCTATCAACGCCGCCAACAAAGGTCCGGGCTGCCGGCTGAGACCAACGGGGCTTCGCATTTCGCCGAAAAACATCGTGCCAATCACCCGCAGATAATACGCCGCCCCGATCGCCGCATTGATCGCCCCCACGAGCGCTAAAAGCACAAACCACCCAAAGATATCCGCTTCAGCGGGAGGCACGCTCAGGGCACTGGCAAAGACGGCCAATTTCCCCCAGAATCCCGCCAGAGGGGGAACCCCCGTTAGGCTGAAAAGACAGATGGCCAAAGACCACGCCAAAACCCGGGAGCCGGGTTGCTCGCTCCAGGCCAAGCCGCCGAGTTCCTCGATCCGGTTCACCTCCCCGTTTGCCCCTCTCAACGACACCAGGGCCGCGAACACCCCCAAGGTCGCCAACAGATAAACCAGCAAATAAAAGCCGGTGCTGGCTACTCCATTCCACACCGCAGCCGCCGATTCCGGGTCGATCGTCCCCACGGGCCGAATCGCGGCAAAAGCACTCAGCCCCATCAGCATGTAGCCTGAATGAGCGATTGAAGAATAAGCCAAAAGTCGCCGCAAATGATTTTGCCACAAAGCCGCCACATTACCCACAGTCATGGAGATCAAGGCCAATAACATCAGCAGTTGCCAAGGCTGCTGAAAAACCGTGGGCCAGACGATGCAAAACACTCGCACCAACACGGCTAAACCCGCTAATTTCGGCAAGACCGAGAGCACCGCCGCATTCAAATACGATGTCCCCTGGTACACATCCGGAGCATAGAAGTGAAACGGGGCGGCTGCAATCTTAAATGCCAAGGCCGCTCCAATCAGCACCAACGCCACCACGGCTACCGGCACCCATGCCGACGGATCCTGCGGACTAATCGGGCTCAACCTCGCCGCCACGCTGCCCAGATCGGTCGTCCCGGCCATGCCGTACAGAAACGAAAGACCATAAAGAAACAGTGCCGATGCCAGGACACTCAGGAAAAAATACTTCAGCGTGGCCTCGTAATTCGTGCGGTCCCGTCGCCCCAAAAATAGCAAGATGTACGTCGGGATCGACACCAGCTCCAACCCGAGGAATAAGGTCACCATGTCCTTCGCCGCACAGGCGACCATCGCCCCGGCTTGGGCAAAAAGCAAACATCCCAGGTATTCCGCGGTGGGCCCCTGCGGCAGCGGTTCCCACGCTGTCAGGACCAGTAATATCCCCGCAATGATCGCCAAGCTCCGCAAATACTGGGATAACGTATCGCTCACAAGCTCTCTTTGAGCCAAATGCGAAACCTGCTCCGGCTCAAGGGGTAAAACTCCTAAAGCCAAGATCAACGCCCCCAGTGCCAACCATCGCCAAAGGGTTGGTCGACTGACCCAACCGCTGGCCACGAAAATTCCGGTCCCCACCAACAGCAGGATCAATTCTGGAATGAATAGCAAGAGGGTCTCTAACGACATGCTGTCCCTTCTCTTTTAGCCAGCACTCGTTTGATGCAGCTCCCTGTAGGCGTACTACTTGCCGCAGGCTGATTCAGCAAGCAAGGAAAAAAGCCCGATGCCTGTTCTTCCTTCGCCCCTCTGCCCCGATTTTCCCCCGTTTCCTCCGGCACAGCCTCTCCGCCCCCCCACCGTCCGCAGGCCGAAGCCGAAACCAAAACCTCAGGCTGCTTGCGCTGTTCAGCCCGGGGCACAGCGGCAACCACCACGGGCGAATCCTCCCCAGGCGTCGGTAGCCGGGCTGCAAGGGCCCGAACCGCCGGCTGCGCTAACTTCTGTAACGTCGGAGACATACGGTCCAAGAAATATTTCGGATAAACGCCGATCACCACCACCAAAACGCCGATCGGCGCCAGCGCAAGGATCTCCCGCCATTCCAAGTCATGCGGCAAGCCTTCTCCGGCCGCATGGCCTCCTTCGGCAGATGCGACCCGTTGATGCCCCATATTCGCCGCCCCTCCCTGCACACCCGACCCATGCGGTTGATGGGAGGCCGGTTCGTCCAAGGGACCGAAAACCACCCGCTCCACCATCCACAACATGTACCAAGCCCCGAGGACCACCCCCGCCACCGAGACGATGGCCAAACACCGGAGCAGTCCCACCCATTCCAAAGGGCACTGCCACTCGCCCCAAGCACGCTGGAAAATTCCCTGGAGCACCAAAAACTCGCCCGCAAACCCATTGAGACCGGGCAAACCGATACTCGATAAAACCATCAACACCATGAAAAAAGCCCACCACGGCATCCGCCGCGCTAAGCCGCGATAATCGTCAATTTGCCGGGTGTGGTACCGCGCATAGAGCATTCCCACCAGGGCGAAAAGTGCCCCGGTCGAAAGCCCATGGTTGACCATTTGCAGCACCCCGCCTTCCCAACCGAGCCGATTCAGCGCAAAAACCCCCAGCATGCAGAAGCCCAAGTGGCCCACACTCGAGTAAGCAATTAAGCGTTTAATATCCCGCTGCGCCAGGGCCACCAACGAGCCGTAAATGATCCCCGCCACCGACAGGGCCAAAAGCCACGGCATGGCCTCAACGGTCGCCCGAGGAACCATCGGAAGACAAAACCGCACGAAACCATAGCTACCCACTTTCAGCAGAATTCCCGCCAAAAGAACGCTCCCGGCCGTCGGAGCCTCCACATGGGCCAAAGGAAGCCACGTATGCAGCGGGACTAAAGGCACCTTAATCGCGAACCCCGCGAATAGCCCCAAAAAGATCACCAGTTGGGTCAGCGGCTCCATGGGCTGCGCTGCAAGGCTTGCGGTCAACTCCGGAATCGAGAAGGTCCATTTGCCCGTTTGAATAAAATGCCATATGGTTATCGCCAAAAGCGAAAGAAACGTTAGCACGCTTCCCACCAGCGTGAACAAGAAAAATTTGATCGCCGCATAGCGACGCGCTTCGCTTCCCCAAATACCGATCAAAAAGAAAAGGGGAATCAGCGTTAATTCGAAAAACACGTAAAAAAGAATAATATCCCGCGCCGCAAAGACCCCCAGCATCCCGGTCTCAAGCAGGAGAAGAAGGCCGTAAAACGTCGGCGCTCCATACGTTATTTCCTTCCAACTCACCAACACTGAAACGACGACCAGTAACGCCGTAAGCGCAAACAACCATAAGCTCAAACCATCCAGCCCTAGGCTGAACCGAATATCCACCCGATCGCTCGTCCAGCCAAGCCAACCTAAATCGTCAAGCACGGCATATTGATCGGCCCCGGGCCGGCTCGACAATACCTGCGGATCCGGAAAACCCCAAACCAAAATCGCCACGATCCCCAGCACGATCACACTGCTCAGAAGCGCGATGGAGCGGGCCGCCAAGCGGCTTCCCCAGCACAAAAACGCCCCGAACAACGGAATCGTTAGGCTCGCCAGCAGCAATATTTCCATAGCCGCCGCCTATGTCCTCAGGCTAGGTTTACAAATGCGCCACAAATTCGTTCCCGAGGATAGATTCGCTTCCGAGGATAGATAGGATGCGTACTGTCCTGGATACGTAATCTCCGATTGCCCTACACCCGGTTGCCTCATCCCCATAATTACCGCTGCACTACCCGGAATTACCGTCGCACTACCCGGGGAATCACTGATCGAACCTTTGTTCGCCCTCTCCCCTCGTCACGGCCGCCATCCTCGGCTTCACCGCACCCGGGGAACCCTCAATCAAACGTTTGCTTGCCCTCTCCGCCACTGACTCGATCCATCCCTTATCATCCCTCCATAACGCCGACAAACACCGCCTGGCCTACACTCCGATGCCCAATTTCCCGGCTAGATGCTCCGAGCCGTAAGTCAAGCTTCCCGATCCGCCGTGCCGCAAGCCAAACTCGATTCTTTCTCCATTCTTTGAATCAAAGCGTTCATCCTCTCTTTGAATCAAAGCGTTCATCCTCAGGAAAACTAAAAAGTGCAGACCCCCTCCACCTTCCCGGAAGCATGCTATTTTTTAATCAAGCCCGACGGCGCCCTTGTCCTTCCTTCTCGTGCTGAATCCTGTCTTCTCATGTTAAGACGAAGAAACTTTTAACGACCGAAATTCTCCTCACCTTCCCCGGCAATTCCCCATTACAAAAGCCACCCACCGAGGAGCAAGACAATGGCCAGGATCATCACCAAGACATACGCCGCAATCGCGCCGTTTTGCACCGGCCGCACAACCGCCCCGATCGCCACCGGTACCTGACCGCACCAATCCACCAATTTGTCGATCACCAACCGATCGAATAAAAAGCATAAAAGGGCAAACTGTTTCAATGGCTGCACAATGATCGCATCGTAAAGCTCATCGAAATAAAGTTTCCGGTAAGAGAGGTCATAAACACCGAGCTTCTTGGTTAGCTCGCTGGCTTTGACCCGTAACCGTTCGCCCCGGGGAAGATAAAAGATGGCCGCCACAGCCACCCCCAATAGGGCCGCTGCCGAACTTGCCAAGGCGATCTGTAGATGAGCCTCGTGGCCATGGGCCTCCGAATGCGCCGAAACCCCCGAACCACCCTCCGAAGCGTGAGCGACTTCCGCGGACGGACTCTCCGCCCCTGCCACTTCCTGCGAGACATGAAAGATCGACGGCGTCTGCGCCAGCCATCCCTGGAACCCGTCACTAACCACCGCCGGCAAACCTGCCACTACAGAACCGATGGCCAAAAGCACAAGCGGGCCCAACATCACCGCCGGCGATTCATGAACTTCCCCGGCCGACCCCTGTTCCCCGTGATGCCCCCCATGGCCAGCGGCCGGAAGTCGCTCCACCCCATGAAAGGCCAAGAAAAATGCCCGAAATGAGTAAAAGGCCGTCAACCCGGCCGTCACCAACATTATCCAAAAGATTGCGCCGTACAGAGCGATCCCGGAGTAGGCGAACTGTTTTTCCAGCCCCACCAAGATGGCATCTTTACTCCAAAATCCCGCCAGCGGGAAAATCCCCGCTAAAGCTGCCGCTCCCACAAGAAACGTGACATAGGTCCAAGGCAACTTCCGCCGCAAGCCGCCGAACTCTCGCAGATCGATTATGCCCCCCAAAGCGTGCATTACGCTGCCGGCACTCAGGAAAAGCAAGGCCTTGAAAAACGCGTGGGTAAACAGGTGGAACATTCCGGCGGCAATCCCGACCACACCACCCACCCCCATGGCTACAAACATGTAACCCAGTTGGCTGATGGTTGAATAGGCCAGAATCCGCTTCAAATCCGTTTGGGTCAGAGCCACAAAAGCAGCCATGAGTGCGGTAAAGCAACCGATGGCGGCCACGATCATCTGCGACTCCGGACATGCCGCATAAAGCGGAGCACACCGAGCTAATAGGTACACACCGGCGGTGACCATCGTCGCCGCATGGATCAAGGCGCTTACCGGGGTGGGGCCCTCCATCGCATCCGGCAACCACACATGCAACGGAAATTGGGCACTTTTCCCACAAGCCCCCAGGAAAAGCAGTAAGCAAATCGCCAGCCCGATATTCCCGCCGATGAAGGCCTCGGATCCGGCCGCCAATCTCATTTGGCCAAAAATCCCCGGCACACTTCCCTCATCGTGCATATTCAAAGTGCCGTAGGCGATCCACAGCAGGAAAACGCCCAAAGCAAACCCGAAGTCCCCCACGCGATTGACCAAGAAGGCTTTTTTGCCCGCGGCTGCCGCCTCGGGTTTCGGATACCAGAAACCGATCAAAAGATAACTACAAAGACCCACAGCCTCCCAAAAGACATAAAGCAACAAAAAGTTGCTCACGGATACCAGCATCGTCATCGAGAAGACGAACAAACTGATATACGTGAAAAAACGCCAGTATCCGGGGTCTCCTGCCATGTATCCGATCGAGTATACCGCCACAAGGAGCGAGATCAGCGTCACCACCACCAGCATCAAAGCCGTCAAAGGATCGATCCGCAAAGTGACACCGATCTCGAAATTGCGAATGACCGGTTCAGCTTCCGGCGACCTCCCTCCGATCTCATATGCCCCATCAATAGCCACCCAACGCCAAAGCGTCACCGTTCGTTCGAAGCCCAACGACGGAATGGATACCGAACCAAATTGCCCCCCAACCGCCGCGCCATCCTCGAGTTGGCTCGCCAAGCCCCAAAGTAAGGCTATGCTGGCCGCACAAGCGGCGGCAATCCCCACCACGGCCGGCAAATGGCTATGCGATCGCAACCACCGGGGACCAAGCAGCGGCGTAAGGATCGCCGCAGCTAAAGGACAGGCAACCACCACCACAACGAGGAATTCAAGACTCAACATCGGCGGATACATACAACTTATGAGTTTTGGCAGCTAACGCTTTCAGAAGATTCCGTCTTTTCGCAATCCGCCAGAATTTTGAAGGGTTTTCCCACCCGAGCCCTATCCGCTCAATCGGCGCCAGGCGACCGGGACATTTCGACCGCGCAAACCCTTGATCGGTCGAACCCCCATCAGACGATCTTTCCGTCCAATGGTCTTTCAACGATCTCTAAACAACCGGGCGATAATCCTCCCCTGCCGGCGGCAAACGACCCGCCGGTGCCAAGCGAGGCCAATCCGCCGGCGGCTTCGGTAGCTCCGAAGGCGTCTCCGGCTCCAATGGCGGCGCAATTCCTTCCTCCCGTAACTCCGACCACAAAGCCGCATCCAGACTTCCGGTCCGACGGAACAAAACCACAAATAGCGCTAGGGCGACGGCAGCCTCTGCGGCCGCCAAGGCTATGATAAAGAGGATGAAGACCTGCCCCCCAAAATCGTTGTGGTATCGGCTCCAAGCCACCAGGCTCAACGACACCCCTTGAAGCACCATCTCCAACGCCAAAAACATGATGATGAGGTTCCGCCGGCAAATGAACCCCACCAACCCGATCCCTACCAGGAAGGCTCCAATCAGCAAAAAATGCGGCAACAATGAGGGTTCATTCACCGAACCGTCTCCCGTCCTTCTCCTCAATTGACGGACCCAAATCTAAACTCGCTCCGCTTCCTTTCTTTTCCTGATTGTGTCTCTTTATTTTCTTTTCTTTGGCTTCCTTGGTTCTCGCGCTAGTTGCCCGACTTTTGCGCTACCTAAACCCTGGTATGTTCGAGACTCTGCTTCTTCTTATTGCCGGCTTCTTATAGGCACAGCCATTTGACGCGCAGGCGACGCACTTCCCTAAGCTTACACGGTTCCCAAACTTATAAACGACCGACGATCCGCTAGACTTTTCTTGACCGGCAAAGTTCTCCTAACCCCCAAATCTTCGAGGGCTTACCCGGTCTGCATTTCTTCGGTCTTCGCCGGTTCACTCCCACCACCAAGTTGATACACAAACCCGGTTGCCCGGCCCACGATTACCGCCGCTCCCACCAAGGCAACCAGCAAGATAATCCCCGCAATTTGGATCGCTAGCCCATAGTTGCTGTAAAGACTCCGGGCGAAAGCCGCCACATGTCGGGGTGCCATTACCCCGGTTATCTCAGTGGATTCCCCTACGGTCTGACTGGACTGCGTGCTTGCACCCGCTGCGAATTTTGATTTGCCGATCCATGCCTGTCGTTCATCGGCCATCAGAATGGCCGCAGCCAAAAGTCCCACCAGAACCGCCCCCAATAACGACGCCGTCACCGGTCGGAAGACCGCCCGATCATAACCCGCGCGGCCCTCCGGCTGGGCAAGCATCAAAATGAAAAGGAAAGTAACCAGAATAGCTCCCGCATAAACCACCAGAGTGGCCACGGCCAAAAACTGTGCCCCTAGAACAAGCAGCAGGCCGCTTACTCCCAGCAACATCAAGCCAAACCAAACCGCACAATAAACGGGATTCCGAAAGCTAACGGCGCACACCGCCGAACCTAAGGCCACTGCCGAAAGCATGTAGAAGAAAAACGACTGGACAGCGGGTCCTGTTGAAGAAAAGTGCCCCAGAAGCAACCCGACGCTCATCGCCCCCAAAACTAGGCCCACCACCCGCCACCGTAGCACCGGTCGGCTTAAAAAAAGCCACAATGCCAAGGCAGCCAAAACCGAGGCCAAAGCCACAACATTCATGGGCAGCTTCCACCCTTTCGCTAAGGCCCCTTTCCCAACATTTCGGAACAACTAAGGTCGCTTGCGCCGCTAACTGGCGAATCCCCCGATCATGCGATCATTACATACGATCATTCGATCCTTAGGGGCGGCCAATCCCCCCGATCCTCAACCCCGCGCGCTGCTAAGCACTTTCCTTCTGAAGTCCTGTGTTCCTTCTACAGTCCCGGGCCTTTTTCGCTGCTCGTCAGCCCCCTATCACCGCCGGCCGGCCGGTCAGCCCCTTTCGGAAGCTCACCGGACTCCACCAGTTGACGGAGCCGCTGGGTCAGTGTTGGCTCGCGATCTTTGGTGCGATCGTAAACGCTCAGCAACTTTGTCTTATCGAAGACCATTTCCTCGCGACTTTTGCCGGAAAGATCATACAGGCTTGTCAGCTCGATGGCATCCACCGGGCAAGCCTCTTCGCACATGCCGCAAAAGATACACCGAAGAAGATCAATTGTGAAGCTGATCGGGTATTTTTCCCGGTCGGGCCACGGGCTTTCCCCCGCCACTATGTCGATACAGTGCGCCGGACAAGCCGTCGCACACAAAAAGCAAGCCACGCACTTCACGCGGCCTTGCTCATCCCGATTCAGACGGTGTACCCCCCGATAGAGGATCGGATCCGGCGGCTGATAACGCTCCTCGGGAAACTGCACCGTAATCTTCGGACTGAAAAGATGCCGCACGGTCGTCGTGATACCCTCGGCTATCAGGGGAAGATAAGTCTTTCCCCAAAAACCCAATTCCGGTTCTTTTATCCACTTGACATGGGGATCGTTTGGGTCCATAAGATCGATTTACTTCTCTACCAGCAAATAGGTTAATCACTTCCTCCGCCAGGCAATAGGCCAAACCAATCAACTTAACACAATCAAATTAACAAATGAACCGAATCACTTTTGCGACACCGAAACGATTTTCATTGCTCAAACCCAAAACCCCGCATCTGACCCCGAGTAAGGCCCTGTACCCCCTGAGCGTGCGATCTCGCCATGGCGACCGGCCCATACCGCAAGCCTGCCTTCACGGGGTTCTCGTTAACTGCGAAGGCAGCTCCTTGATTGCCCGGCCGTCTTAACTCCCCCTGCCCCTTTAACTCTTAAATTCTGACTCAACTCCTGTGCTTTTCCTGTCCGCTGAATGCGTAAAACTTAGGCCGTGAGTTTCCACCGATATCCCTTCGCACCTTTCCGCCGAACCTTTCCGCGGATAGTCCCTTCGCACCTTTCGGCCTACAATCCCCGTACTAATGCACCCGTTTCCATCCGTAATAAAGTCTGCAAAACATCGGGGGCGACGCCCGATGAACCGCCTAGATTCCCTATTCCCTTATTGCCTTATTCCTTTATTCCCTTTCCCTCATTCCTTTACCGAGCCGACTCCCTCCTGTTGCCTTATTGTCCTAGCTACTTGCTTATCAACGAACTACTTCCTTATCGACGTTCCTTATCGACGAATTGATTTGGTTGTGCGAGCATGAAAACTCACCGAAGCGGGCAAGACCAATCACCCGCAAAAAAGCGCGTACAACCATTGAAGGCGGCAAGTGACAATTACCTCAATCTCTGTGCCGCCCTAACGTCCTCCACGAGCCGACCGTCTACGACCCGGCCGCGGAGCCTTCCCCGGCTAACCTCGGCCGATTATCCGCGGTTTCTGGCGCTACAGCCGCGGTCACCAGCCAAACTAAAGCAAGCACGGCCGTATTGACCAGGGCCATCAGCCAGTGCGGTTTTCCCCCGGCATAATACACCCAAGCAGCCATGACTAGCACATGCACGAGTGCCCAAGGAATCAGTACTTTCCAGGCCAAATCCATCAGTTGATCGAAGCGGAAACGCGGCCAACTCCACCGCACTAGCATAAAGCTCAAGATGACCAGGCCCACTTTGGCCATCAAAATCAGGACCCGCAAGATCGCCCCCAGCCAGGTGACCTGCTCAGTATGGCCGGTCAGTCCCCAGAAATGCCACCCACCCAGAAAAAGAATTACGATCAAAAAAGAGGCGGCAATCATGTGCAAGAACTCGGACACTAAATACATCATCAGCTTCATGCCCGAGTATTCCGTGTGATATCCCCCGACTAGCTCCTGTTCAGCTTCCGCCAAATCGAAGGGGAGCCTCCCCGCTTCGGCGCACGCCGCAATCAAAAAAATCAGAAAGCCCAAGGGTTGAATGAAGATGTTCCACCATCCTGTTTCGGCCTGTGCCAAGATAATTTGATCCAGCCGAAGCGACCCGGCCATCAACACCACACCCAGCAGGACCAATCCCAACGGCACCTCATAAGAAATCAATTGGGCAACACTCCGCACCCCCCCGAAAAAGCTGTATTTGTCGTTACTCGCCCAACTCCCCAAAATGATGCCGTATACGCCGATCCCACCGACCGCAAGCAGGTAAATCAGTCCGACATCGATCCCCGGCACCAAGAGAAGCTTAATCTGATAAGGGGCATCACCGATGGAGATTCCCGGCAAAACGCTACCGAATGGGATCACGGCAAAGGCAAGTAAGGCCGCCGTAAACATCACAATCGGAGCAAGCGTATAGAGGCCCCGATCCACATGCCCCGGCGTAAATTCCTCCTTGCAAATAAATTTGACGCCGTCGGCGATCGGCTGTCCCAAACCGAAGAGGCGAATTCGCGTCAAGGGGATCCCCACCCGATTCGGTCCGCGACGGTCCTGCACCCAAGCCGCGATCCAGCGTTCTACCAGCACCAGATACGCGGCCGCAAACATGAGTCCCGCGATTAAAAGCCCAATCTTTACAAATACCTCGATGATCCAAAGAAGCATGGCAACCTCAAAATTGTTGCTCCAAGTTGGAAAGCTTGTCTTGACGAGGTCAAATCCCCACGTTCCTTCCACACCCGATAATTACCACACTCAAACACCTCCCGCCTGGTCCTGAAAAGACGCCTGATAGCATCGGGGCTTAGTTCCCGCGAATACTCGGCATCTCCGGTCAGCGGCATTAGACCACGGATCTATCGAGCGAATTTCCCGCAGGGGCCAACAGATTGACTTTCAAATCGATTCCCGTTTCGGGGACCGGGGCAATAGCTGCCGCAAAATACGCCGTCGCTTGAGCCAATTCCACTCTCACCGGATTAGGATCCGGCGCTCCCTCGCGCCCGAGCAATTCCCAAAACAGAACCAACTCCGGTCGAACGCCACGCGGCGGCCGAATGGCCCGAGGAACCGACTGCAATCGATCGTTCCAATTCACGTAAGATCCTGCACGCTCTGCAAAGGCTGCCCCACCAATCACATATTTTGCCCTCTCATAGACGTGAGCAAAGAACATATCTTGCACAATCCAATCGCACGCCAGCTCACCTAACGGAGCCAAAAGCTCAGCCTCATCCCAAGGCCGCGGATAACCGCCGCTAACCCAAACCACTTTCGCACGATGCGATCGGGCCACCTCCGGTAACTCCCCAAACGGCGTGACCCGACCACAAAAATGCGCAACGACTTCTTCTACGCCGCGCCGATTCGGACATCTTTCCGCTGCGATCACAAATCCGCCCGGGAATCGCTCATCCTCCCCTGCAACCGGCACCGGCCCCAATACGAGCGGAGCCCGTGGGTCAATGCTCCGAATCCACTTCGCCAACAGATACGCCTCTTCTACGGTCAAAAATGGCGACAATACCCCCACCAAACTCCCCGCGCTACGCACAAAGGAATTGATTTCGCTGCTCAAGTGAGTCCAATTCACGGGGACCCAACCGGATTCCTCCCGGCGTCTCGCCCCCACAATACGTTCCGGATGATGCACATAAGGATAGCTATAACGACCGTCGTTACAAATCCACCAGCGATTGACATGCGGATTCTCGCGGGGCTTGATCCGCCAAATGCGATCTTGATTCTCTTCCACCCAAATGGAGCATCCCACGGCGCACTGAGTGCAAACACTCGGATGCCGCTTCAGAAACCAAACCCGCTGCTTATACAAAAAGTCCTTATCTCCAAGGGCTCCCACCGGACAAAGATCCACCACATTCCCCGAAAGCTTATTATTGAGCGGAAAGCCGGGCAAAACATCGATTTCTTCGTGGGTTCCCCGATGGACGATCATCAGCTCGGCTGTGCCGGAAATTTCCCGGCAAAACCGCACGCACCGGCTGCACATGATGCACCGGTCCACAAAAAGCGTGATGTTCGGACCTACATCCCGCCGGCGGCTGGAAAACGCTCGCCACGGCGCGCGGCGTTCCCGCTGACCATACCGAAAGTGGAAATCCTGAAGCAGACATTCTCCGGCCTTATCGCAGATGGGACAGTCGATCGGATGCCGTAAAAGAAGGTCCTCCTGAACCATCGCCCGGGCCTGCTGGACCTTCTCGCTCTGGGTCACCAGCACCATTCCGTCCCTGATGGGAGTATTGCAAGCCGGCGTAAGCTTGGGCCATATGGAGATTTGCCCCGTGTGGGGATCCCGAGTGCCGAATTCCACCAGGCACATCCGACAACTTCCCACCACGGAAAGCCCCGGATGCCAACAATAATGGGGGATCTCCACCCCGGCCCGTCGGGCCAGCTCGATGCCGTTGAGTTTTTCGGCATCGTCGAACTTCACTTCGATCCCATCAACGATCGCAATCCCCATGCACTGCTCCGCCTCTTTTTTGCTTGCCGTTTGATCCACCCCCTACGCCGCATGCACCTTTTGGCCGTCGCGCCCACCTACTGGCCCCGAGTCAAGTTGCCAACCGGCGAGATTCAACGTAATTGTCCCGGGAGGAGCGGAGCGGTGGTATCCCTTGGGGTTGGTCCGCCGGATGTGATCTTCCAATTCATCGCGAAATTTCCGAACGGCGGTTTTGATCGCCCAAGCTGCCCCGTCCGCCAATCCGCAAATCGTCGTACCGGGGGTGATGCCGATATTGTCCCCGATCGCTAACAGCATATCCAAATCCGCCAACCGCCCCTCACCTCGGCGGATTCGCTCCACCGTTTGCAAAGCAAATTGGGTTCCTTCTCGACAAGGGGTACACTGACCACAGCTTTCGTGGGCAAAGAACCGGCAACTGTTGTAGAGGAACTCCACAATCGGATAAGTTTCATCCAGGACGATCACCCCGCCGGTCCCCAAACCTAAACATCCCCGGCGAACCGGTCCGCTAAAATCCATCGGTGTGTCCAATTCCTCCGCACTAAGCACCCCGGTACTGATTCCGCCGGGAGCCACCGCCTTAACCTTCCTTCCCTGCCAAACTCCCCCGCCGTATCGCTCCAGTAACTCACCACAGGGAATCCCTAAGGGTGCCTCATACACCCCTGGACGATTGATGTGCCCGCTTAAGCAGAAGAGTTTCGGCCCGTAACTTCCCGGATCACGCGGGTCGCCAGGATCCCGAGGCGTACCGATCGATTGAAACCACTCCACACCCCGATCCAAAATATGGAGCACGCAAGCCAGGGTCTCGACGTTATTGACCACCGTCGGTTTTCGGAAGAGTCCTTCCACCGCCGGAAAGGGAGGCTTAATTCGCGGCCAGGCTCGCTTCCCCTCTAAGCTTTCAATCAGCCCGGTTTCTTCCCCACAAATATACGCCCCGGCTCCGCGATGAATGTAAATATCTAACGAAATATTCTGCCCCAGAATATTCTTACCCAGATAGCCTGCCGCATACGCCTCGTCAATGGCTTGCTGCAACCGCCGGAAAGCAAGATGGTACTCGTACCGGAGATAGATATACGCCGTGCGCACCCGGGTCGCATAGCAGCTCAGGATCACACCCTCGAGCACCTGATGGGGATCTTTTTCCATCTGGATCCGGTTGCAGAAGGTCCCCGGCTCGCTCTCGTCCGCATTGACACACATGTAAAACGGGCCGGGGTGGTCCTGCGGCAAAAACGACCATTTCAATCCTGTCGGGAAGCCCGCACCTCCCCTGCCGCGCAAGTTGCTTCGGCGAATGGTTTGCACAACTTCCGCCGGCGACATTTCCCGCAGCACCCGCCGCAACGTACGGTAGCCCCCACCGGCTTCGTACACTTTCAGCGTGTGGCTTTCCTGTTTATCAATGTTGGCCAGCAATACCGGTGCGAAGTCACTCACGGTGCCCGGGGCTCCTTTTCGAGCTTTGCCTCATCTGCCGCGAATCCACAGAAAGTGAAACGATTCTCCCACTCGCAAGTTTCATCTATTGCAAACTCTGAAAGCCGTAGGTGGCCTTCTCAGATTTGAGTTTCTTGTACCGAACCATTTCGGTTTCATGGTTAATGGTTTCGACCGGAACCATTTCCCGCGGAGGAATTAACCCCCGATTTCTCGCAGCAGTGAACGCAGATATCTTAACTTTGCGTTAACCCTTCCACGAAGATTGATCACTCCTCCAATTTGCCCGTCGCTTTTGCCCGTCGCTCCATTTGCCCCGTAAACTCCTGACTTTCTTCCCGTGCTTGAGCATTCCCGTGCTTAAGCGCCGTGTGCCGAACCAATTCGTTTACTTCCAAGAACTTATTAGCTCGTCCAACTTCTCCTCGGTGATAGGACCGATCATTTGATCATTGACCAAGATTGCCGGAGAAAAATCGCATGCTCCCAAACACTCAGCAACCTCCAGACTCACTAGCCCATCGGCCGTGGTTTGCCCCGGTGCAATACCCAGTTTTTGCGACACCATTTCCAACAGCCCTTCCCCCCCGCGGCAAGCGCAACTTAGCGAACGACACACCCAAACCCGGTATTTCCCGAAAGGGGCATCCTGCCGAAAAAAGCCGCTGTAAAAAGACACCACATCCTGGACCTCTGCCGGGGCCAGACCCAGCAACTCCGCAAGTTCCACAACCGCTTGAAGCGGCACAAACTTCAGGTGCTCTTGAATCAAGTGCAAAGCCGGCAACACAACAGCACGCCGGGTTGGGTACCGCGAGAACAGAGCCGAAATCTGATTGCAAATTTCCGGACTCAGCAACCGCTTTGTGGCGTCTTTCCCGGGCAATGGGCTGAGCTGCATAGGCGTTACTTTGCTTCGTGGGTATTCGTCACGTTAACCTGTTACCGATTCCTACAAGCAAAAGACAGATTCCTACAAGCAAAAGACAACCGTTCCTCCATGCCGTGGAAAACCCCTTAAAACCCCCTCCTCCGATCAAAAATTTCCATCAATTTTGTTCGCCCGCTTATTTATTTTTATTCGCCGCTTTATTTTTATTCGCCGCCTTAAAAGTCGGTTTCCCCGCTTAAATACACGAAAGGTGCCTCCCCATTCCCGGCCCCGTTCTTATCGGATACTCTCAGATAACCGTAAATTTCCCTGAATTCGCCGCATACCACTTTGACACCCGTTGTCGTTCGATTTACCTTCGTCTCGCAGCTCAAATGCCCGGATTGATCGGCGATCCGCCTCTCGCCCTGGGGCAATTCAGCGGTCTAATTCCGCGGCGATGATATTCAGGCTCCCCAGCACCGCCACCACGTCGCTTAAGCGATGCCCACGGATCAAGTGCGGAAAAACTGCGAAATGAATAAACGAAGGCGGCCGACACCGCGCACGGTAAGCCCGAGCGGTGCCATCGCCGACCAAGTAGAAGCCTAATTCGCCGTTAGGGGCTTCCGTGGCATAATAAACTTCCTCGTTGGGCGTCTGAAAACCTCGGTTGCTCATCACTAACTCAAAATGGGTAATCAGACCCTCAATCGTATGGAGAACCGGTCCTTTGTTCGGCAAGGCGACTCGCAACCCCACGTCGACATTCACCGGACCGCTGGGCAAATTCTCCACCGCCTGCTGGATAATCTTCACGCTTTCGCGCATTTCCGCCATGCGGACGAGATACCGCGCGTAGCAGTCCCCGGCGGTGGCACAACAAATGTCGAAATCAAAGTCCCGATACGCCAAGTAAGGTTCGTCTTTCCGAAGATCGCGCGTCACCCCACTTGCCCGGGCTATCGGCCCCGTTACCCCTCGATTGATCGCTTCCTCCCGCGTCAGGACACCAATGCCTTTTGTTCGATCGATAAAAATGCGGTTTTTGTTCAAAAGTCTTTCCATGTCGTCCAGCGCGCGGGGAATCCGCCGTAAAAACTCCCGAATCAGCTCGATGGCCCTCGGCGAGGCATCATGCATCAAGCCGCCCACGCGGGTATAACTATTCGTGAACCGAGCGCCGCATAAGGCCTCGAAAATCTCATAGATCAGTTCACGGGGATTGAAAGCGTACATGAAAAAGGTAAAAGCCCCCGTGTCCAATCCCACCGCCGCATTACACACCAGATGGTCCGCAATACGTGCCAACTCGGCGACGATCACCCGCAGATACTGACACCGCGGCGGGACCTCGATTCCCAAAAGCTTCTCCACCGCCCCATGCCAAGCCACATTGTTGGCCATGGGGGAGCAATAATTCATCCGGTCGGTGACGACCACATACTGATTGAAATCCAGATGCTCGCCGAGCTTTTCAAAGCCGGAATGCAAATAGCCGATATCCGGCATCGCATCGACGACCCGCTCCCCTTCCAGCTTCAGAACCAACCGCAACGTGGTGTGCGTGGCCGGATGCTGCGGCCCGAAATTCATCGTCCACAAGTATTCTTGTGGTTCATCATGAGCCAGGTCGCCAGCGAACATCGACCGATCTAAAGGCATTCGATCACCCCGCACGGGTTATGACGAGATTTATTCCGATATCAAGCTTCGGAGATACAAACCTTTGCCAGACGTAAGCTTCTGCTTCTCTAAAAAATCCTTGACGGCATTAGACGAAGTTTAACCGGGCAGCCAATCGCCTTATTCACCTTTTGTTCCACCCCACCTTCCTTTCGTGGGAAAACGGCACAATTCATCAGAGACCTTAGCCTGCCCGTTCCGACGATCGCGGCACAAGCTCCGCGCGGAAGCTTGCGATCAATTAAAGGCGGTCTATAAAAATGGTCCGATCGCCCCCCGAAAGCCCTTTCTTTCTTCACGACGCTTCATTCGCCCATGAGCTCTTCGGTCGTTTCATCCGCCGATTATCCCTTGATTTGCCGATTATCCTCGATTCCCAATTATGCTTTGATCCGCTAAGCTCTCATCCGCCGCCTACCCTTCCGCTCGCGTGATGACCGGCAAATTGTGCCTTTCACCACGACCTTGGAGCGGATAGTCTTTCCGCAACGGATGATCCACAACCCCCTCCGGTAGTAGAATCCGTCGCAGGTCGGGATGCCCCGTGAACTTGATCCCGAACATATCGTAAAGTTCCCGCTCCAGCCAATTCGCCGCCTCCCATAGGGGAACCACCGACGGTACCTCCAGGTCCGGCAAATTCAAAAAGGTGCGGACAAATACCCGCAGATTCCTCTTAGTATCTAGCAAGGAGTAAACCAAACCAAAACGCCCCTCGGCAGGTGGCCGCGGATAATACAGATAATCCACACACGTCACATCGATCAGCATGTCAAATCCCAGCTCTTCCTTGAGCAACTTCAAGGCTGCGAAAAGATGTTCCCGCGGGATGACCACCCGAGTTTGGCCCTGAAATTCGCTCCAGCGAAGCGGCCCGAAAACCTCGCACAACCTGGCAACCACGCGATGCAATTCGTCACTCATCGGCTGTCCACAGTTTCCTGTTGTGCCATGCTAATTGAATTGCCTATTCAAAAGTTTGATGTTTAACTTGCCACTTGATTTGTCTATTGAAATCACGACCGCTTTACTAGCCGATAAGAGTCATCCGATTGTCGCCAAAAACCGCCTAAAACCCCACAAACCATCCTCGCCAAAACCTCCGTAGTCCTAAATGAAGCACAAAGCTTCCAGATCCCCATCCGCACGCCACGTAACGAACGAAATTCCGCAAGATTCCTACCGCTTACCGGCAGAAAGCTCCTGCCGATCTGCCGGGATTTCCTGCAAAGCCCGCACCGGAAGCTGACGTTTGGGATCGTCGAACTCTCGGCCCAGCAGGGTCCCCTCTCGCTGGATTTTTTCCTGCAAATCAAGAATGGCTTGGAGTAACTGCTCCGGCCGCGGCGGGCAACCCGGGACATACATATCGACGGGAATAAATCGGTCGATCCCCTGCACCACGCTGTAGGTATCAAATACGCCCCCTGTGGAGGCACAGGCGCCCATTGAAATGCACCATTTCGGCTCGTGCATTTGTTGCCAAATCCGTTGAAGGACCGGCATCATTTTCATCACCACTCGGCCCGCCACTATCATCAGATCGCACTGCCGCGGACTGAACCGAAACACTTCGGCCCCAAACCGCGCGATATCGTGCCGGCTTGCGCCGGCTGCCATCAACTCGATCCCGCAGCAAGCCGTGGCAAATGGCATCGGCCAGAGGCTATTCTTCCGGCACCAATTGACGATCGCTTCGAGCTTGGTAATTAGAACATTATCCGGTAAATCTACCGCCACGAGAAAACTCCTTTCCGCCAATCATAGATAAATCCGATCGTTAAAAGCAGTAAAAAGACTATTCCAAGCTCGAAAAGATACGCAGGCGGTCTCAAACCCGCACCTCCTGCCTGCACCGTGCTGCCAGCACCCCTGCCCGTGTGAAGCCCCCCCGGGGTTGTCTCTGACGAAACCGCCGTACCCCCCGAGCCCTCCACACCTGGGCTGACCACTCCGGATTCCTCGGATTGCTCGCGGAGACCTGCCCCCGGCATTGGCCCACTCTCCGCGACCACGGCAGCGATTTCGCCCGACCGACTCTCGCCCAAAAGCACTGCCCAGGGATACAGAAACAAAAGTTCGACATCAAAAATAATGAAGGCGATGGCCACCAGGTGAAACCGTACATCGAACCGTCGCCTGGCATCGTGCACGGGGTCCATGCCGCTTTCGTACGGCATTTGCTTGACCGGGTTCGGCCGCAGCGGATTACACAAACGCCCTAAAAGAAGCAGGAAAAACCCCAGACCAATCACACAGATGGCAAAAAGACTAATTGGCACAAGCAACGTCGTTACCGCATCGCTCATCGGCTGTCCTTCGCCCAAAAGAGATTTTTGGCATTCTAAGGCTGGTCATGGAGCTCGTCAACATAGCCGCTTTATCCGTTCCCCCGTGTGTGCGTCTTGATTGTAGGTGGGAAATTGCTTATAAGTTCGGCCCCGGGCGGGGGTTTACCTATTTTCAATCGCCGCCCCGGGCGGTTTGCCTGTTTTCCCCGTTTTTA
>Ga0209721_1000029_pt1 | contig 131002 bp, 130 predicted proteins | sample TshhotsprinmetaG_FD_184139 | JGI IMG/M metagenome (GOLD analysis project Ga0209721, IMG submission 184139) | Hot spring microbial communities from South Africa to study Microbial Dark Matter (Phase II) - Tshipise hot spring metaG (SPAdes)... | ecosystem: Environmental > Aquatic > Thermal...
GTTGGGGGCGACCACCGATACCTTTGACCGGGAGGGGAAGGTCGTCGGTACCGGAGATACCATTGGTATTACCCCGGACAAGATAGAATCGGCGCTGGCTTCATTTCGCGGCACCATAGAGCAGACTCCACCGGCATACAGCGCGCTGAAAAAGGACGGTAAGCCCTACTATCAGCTTGTCCGCCAGGGCTTAAGTCCGGAGCTGAGACCAAGGCGTGTGACCATCCACAGTATCAGGCTTATCAAGTACGAGCCACCTGTGGTCACCGTAGAAGTAGAATGTGGTAAAGGTACCTATATCCGCTCTCTGGCACATGACCTGGGGCAGCGGCTCGGCTGTGGCGCATATCTTAACAGCCTCACCAGGCTGCGCTGCGGGCCCTTCACCATAGATGATGCCGTGACATTACCGCAGTTTGAGTCGGCTTACCACGAGGGCAACTGGAGAGAGCTCCTGCACCCCATCGATGCCCCGCTGCTTGACTGGAAGGCGGCGATACTCGACAGACAGAGCGAGTGTTCACTGAGGCACGGTAACCCGCTTGTCTTGCCAGTGGACGCCATGGTGGGCGAAAGGTACTGCCTTGCCTATAGCAGGGATGGGTACCTGGTGGCGGTGCTGCGGTTTGTGGCGGACAAAGGTCACTGGCACCCCTTCAAGGTATTTTCTCCGCCGGAGGAGTGGGTGGACCTTTAGGAGGCCCTATGGAAGCGGTCTGGCAATGGGGGATAAATATAATAATAGCTATCCAGCAGGTCCATGGACCGCTGCTGGATGGCTTCTTCACCGCCATCACCTTCCTCGGGGACGAGCAGTTCTACCTGGTGCTCATCCCGGCAATGGTGTGGTGCCTGGACTTCAGGTTTGGCGTGCGGTTGGCTGCCTTCTTCCTTATGGCAAGTTACATCAACGCCGGCTTGAAAGACCTGTTCCAGCACCCCCGTCCCTTTGTCCTCGAGCCCGGAGTCAAGCTTGCTGAAGCCGAAGGCTATGGCCTACCCAGTGGCCATGCCCAGTCAGCTATCGTCGTCTGGGGCACACTGGCTGCCCGGTGGAGAAGTACATGGCTCCTGGGGCTGGCAATAGCGCTAATAGTGCTTATCGGCTTTTCCCGCGTGTACCTGGGCGTGCACTTCCCCACAGACGTGCTCGCCGGCTGGGCGGTGGGCGGCATCTTGATCGCTATCTACCTGGCGGCGCAGCCGGAGGTAGAGAGGTGGTTATCGAAGCTAAATCTGTGGTGGCAGGTCTCGCTGGCACTGGCTGTGCCGGTGGCCCTGGTCCTGGTTCATCCCACCAAGGACGCCGTGACCACCCTGGCGCCGCTCAGCGGGGCAGGGCTGGGCTTTGTGTTAGCCTGCCGCTATGTCCGCTTCGACCCCGGCGGGCAGTGGTGGCGGCGCCTCGCCCGATTTCTGCTGGGCATAGTGGTCGTCCTGGCGCTCTACCTCGGGCTGAAAGCGGTGTTCCCCGGCGAAGGCTCCAGCCTATACCTTGTCTTCCGCTTCCTCCGCTACGCGCTCATGGGACTGTGGGTCACCCTGGGCGCGCCGTGGCTCTTCAGCTTACTCAGGCTGACGGGTGCCACGAAGCCCGCTTGACCCTGCCCCGGACCTGTCGGAACCGGCAAAACCCGGTGGTAGCTACTGCTACCCCCCGGCGGCGAGGGCGAGCAGGGCTATGCGGTCGCCCTCATGCACCCGGATCTCCCTGTCGTCGACGTAAAACCGCCCGTTGATGTTGAAGGCGTAGAACTCCATCAACCTGTCATCATCGGGGTAAAATACAGTCCCGCTGAGGCTGGGTATCTTGCTTCGGAGCGCGGCAATTATCTCGGCGAGACCCGCCCCGTCGCTCAGTTCCACCTCCACCTTACGCTCGGTGGTTATCTGGCGCGGTATACCGTAAAGCTCGATGGTGCACTTAAACATGTGTCAAAACAAAGTCTGGCACGGGGTGCCCTGCCGGGCAAAGGTGCGGGCAAGCTGCTGAGCTTTGGCATAAAAGAAATCGCTGCTCAGGGCGCTCTGCAGACCATGCCTCTTATACACCCAATCGCCGTAGTGGTAGTTCATCCTGTCCACCAGCACGTAGTCCGCCTTGCCGTTCAGCCTGGCGGGAAGGCCTTCCACCCCGGGTAGCAGCGGTGCAATCATGGCGAAGGTCCTGATGCCGGCATTATGCAGCTCCTCAAGCGCCTCCAGCCTCTCCTCCACCGGCGGCGCATTGGGCTCGAACAACTGGCGCATGTCCTCGTCGGCGGTGGTGATTGTTAGCCCCACTTCTACGCCTGGCGCCCCACTGAGCAGGTCTATATCCCTCAGCACCAACGGCGATTTCGTCTGCACGGTGACCTGCCAGCCGTGCCCGATGAGCAACTCCAGGCACCGCCTGGTCAGCATATAATTACTCTCCACCGGCTGGTAGGGGTCGCAAACGCCGCTCACCCACACCCTTCCCGGCTTTGTCCGCCGTAGTTGCCTTTCCAGAAGCTCGGGGGCGTTTATCTTAACGTCCACGAACTCCCCCCAGGGCTCCTTGTGTCCGGTGAACCTCTTCATAAAGCGGGCGTAGCAATAGGTGCAGCCGTGCTGGCAGCCGACGTACGGGTTGACCACGTAGTCGAACACCTTAGACCTTGACAGGATACCTCTGGTCAGGACTTCTCTGATAACCATCCCACCTGTGGCTTGAGTGATTCTACCACAGGCGATATAATGCCACCAAACGCAGCACTGCAAACCGAGGAGGTGCCGGTATGATGGATATAAAACAGGTGGAGGCGGCATGGAACCAGTATATACGTCCGCAGACCTTTCCTCTGACTGTTCGCATGTGTGCCTCGGAAAGTGAACTTCCAGAAAAGACGCGACTTCCCCAGCGCGACCTTGGGCTGACCATCTCGCTATGTCATGCCGTCACCATGGCGCGGCGTTACGGCTGGACGATAGCTGTGGATAAATACCAGAGCTGCTACATCGCTGGTATAAGCATGGGATTTTTGTCAATCCTGCCTGACGTCGCTGATGGTAGTCTGCAGGCATCCCTGGGGCTGTGGGGGATGAGCAAAGAACAGGCGGCAGCCAGCATCAGAAACCTGCCCAAGTTTGAATACGGCAAATACAAATATGCCCTTATAGCCCCGTTGCACCGCTGCGACTTCGAGCCGCACCTCATCCTCACCTACGGCAGCCCCGGTCAGATATGGGTGTTGCTCTCCTGCTATCTCATGGGGACGGGCAAAGCAAATCTTGAGGCTACGCTATCTTCCGGTGCCGGGTGCACTGTTTACATCACCCGTGCCATACAGGCGGATGAAGCCCAGTTCGCCATAGTGGGCACTGGCGAACGGATTATTGCGCATCCTCAGGACCATGAGTGCGCCTTCTCCATACCCATGAGCAAGATAGAGAAGGTGGTCCAGGGGTTACAGGCGGGCTATCAGACCGGTGTCTTCCGCTATCCCATCCCCTCGTTCACTAGGTACAATTCGCAGCACCCGCCGGGCTATGACAAGGTGCGGAGCTATCTCCTGGGCGAAGGCTCATAGTGTGGGTTATTTAAAATTGGCTGATGACCACCTTCCTCCAGGATCTTTTTGAGGCTTTCTCCCTCCTCTTTCATATGTTGCCTTATGGCCTCGAGGTAGCTTTGGGCCAATTTCCGGGATAACGGGCCTAGTCTCAAGTAAATGGTGGCGGTGAAGATACAGCTATTATGTCCGCGTGGCTCGAAAACAAACGCACCCTTGGTCATGACGATTGACCATGGGAATGAAGCCCTGTATTCGATCACCCTGCTCGGCACTACCTTAGTGCATACAAAGGTGAACCTGTGGAGTCGTCCGTGAAGATACTCTTCAAACCGGGCGATTGAGCCCTTTTCAAACGGCTCGCCTTTAGTCCAGCAGACGTCCACATGGCCAGGGTGCCACGATCGGTAATCGGCTTTTCCTTTGAGGTTCTTGAACCAGTTGAAGACCTTTTCCGGTGCAGCTCTTATTTCTATCGAGTCTGTTAACACCATCACAGCCTGGTCTCCGCCAGATATTATGGGCCAAAATGCAAGCACTGGCAATCTAACTGCTACTATGGCATCTTCGTAGCGGAATCTGATTGCACTTTAGTCGTGACTGTGTGCAGTCAAGCGGGGACAGCACTTGTTTAATTCATCTCCCTCAGGAGCCCGGCTAACGACGCGGAATCCGGTATAGTGGCTTCTTTGCACCGGCTTTGGTTATTCCATCTCCTGCAGGAGTTGTGCCACCCGCTCCCTTATCTCGTCCCTTATCTTTCTCACCTCTTCGAGCGATTTCCCTTTCGGGTCTTCCAGCCTCCAGTCCTCGGTGGTGATGAAACTCGCCGGGCAGATGGCTTCCGCTTCGGCACCGCAGCCCATGGTAATCATCCTGTCCGCCTTTTCCACCATGTCAGCCGTGAGCGCTTTAGGTCTGTTGCCGCTGATGTCGATGCCAACCTCGCGCATCGCCTCAACGACCACTGGGCTCACTTTGTCAGCTGGCTGGGTGCCCGCGGAGTATGCCCGCGCCCTGCCTTTTGCCATCTGATTGAAGAAGGCTTCAGCCATCTGACTGCGCCCAGAATTATGCACGCAAACAAAAAGCACGATGGCCTCTTTCTTCACCGGTGCATCCCTCCGTTATACCTGCCCTTCTGGGGCTGGTCCTTCCCGACTTGCTTCGCATTGCCTTTACAGGGCGTTATACCTGCCCTTCTGGGGCTAGTCCTCTTTCTTCAGCTCGGCGAGCTCTCCCTCCACCCTGCTTGCCTCCGCCCTGAGCTGCTTCAGGTACTCCTCGAGGTATTCGATGACTTCCTCCCTGGTGGGGAAACGCCGCGGCACATACCCGGCGCCGCAGCAACAGCCCCGGTGGTGCCAGCCGTATGGTGGTGGCTGGTAAAAATGCTGCCCGCAGCCGCAGTCAGGATGATGGCACATTGTACTACCTCCTCTCTGGACAATACTCCTCGCACGATTGCTCTTCGCCCGTCTCCTCTGTGCTCAGGGCTGCCGCAATGAGCTTCCGGCATTTCTCCAGTACGTCCTGGTTAACGAAGTAATGGATGTGGTAACCGCGCCTCTCGCCCTTTACCAATCCGATCCCCCTCAGCACCCGCAGGTGCTGTGACACCGCCGACTGGCTCACCCCCAGCAGGCCGGCCAGCGCGTTGACGCACAGCGCATTCGGATCGCGCTGGCGCAGCAGGGACTTCAGCAGCTTGAGGCGGGTGGGGTCAGCCAGCGCACTGAAGATAGCCACCTGTTCGTCCGTATTCTGCCAGTTCTCTGCCAATATTGTAAGTCCTTGCTAATATACTTATATTACCTATGGGGGCAAAATATGTCAAGGCTGAGCCTACGGTCTGTTGCCGGTAGCCTCTGGTCCTCTTTGCGGGCCTATCGCCCCAAAGACGACGCCGGCGTGTGTGTCCCGCTGTCTTGCCGACCGGATGGCCCGCAGACCTTACAGGCTTACCAGCAGCGAAACAGCTACTGTACAAGGACGAGACAAGCGCTGGCAGGTGGCTGGCGTAAGATCATAAGCGTGCGGAGCGGACTTGGAGACGGGAGCGACCCAGGGTAACAAAGGCCACTTTCAATTTGAGTATGTAAAGACCGCCTGAAGATAATAGAGCGAGGTTGAACAAAAGTCAGAAGCTTGCAAAGGTAGTTTAGCGCGTTTTCCAAATGGCTTGACTGTTACCGTTGCTGGATCTTCTTGTCCTTTCTATTTGCTCAAGCTATAATGCCTATAACTGGCAATTTTGGTGAAGGAGCACGCATTGAGACGAGGTGCCCACTGGCAACACCCCGGAGGTAAATTTCGCGAGCTTGGTTCCGAGACCCTTTCTGATGCTGAGCTTCTATCTATCCTGATCTCACCTGGCATTAGAGGCAAGCCGGCGACAAAGATTGCTGAGGACATTTTAGCTAAGTTCGGCTCTTTCAAAGGCATGGCAAACCAACCTTTACAAAAACTTTTGGAAATAAAAGGGCTAGGAGATGTCAAAGCCATCAGAATCGCCGCCGCTTTTGAAATCGCCCGACGCATTGTGAATGAGGTCTTAAAGGATAGTGAGAAGACCTAAAGTAAGTCAAGTAAAGATTCCAAGCCCTTTTGAGGCGACGGCTACAAAAACGGAACGTTCCGCCGTGGCCGTCTTGATGCACTGGATGCGCCAGATTATGGAGAAGAAAAACCTGGATTTGGGCCTTCCAGATGTGGATACCTCTGGCGCCGACAGGAAGTCGCCTGACACCGTCATCTACGAGTCCCGCCGCAGCCAGAATGTTCTCTGCGTTATTGAAGCCAAGCCCCCTTATTACGATGCTCTTGATGAGGAGGAATTGAAAAAGCCCGCTTGGAACAAAGCAAACAACCGCCATGCCAGATACTTCGCCACCACCAACTTTCAGGAGCTAATATGGTTCAACACCGAGAAAACCAATGCTCAGAAACCTATCGAGGAGCAGGTTGTCGATAAGTATCACCTTTCTGAGCTGGAAGACCTCAACCTTATTGAAGAGCCAAGATATAAAGAAAGCATCATCAGGGAACTGGAAAGGTTCCTGACCAAGCTCTATGCCGTCCACACCGGCAAGGAGCCAGAACCCAAGCAGGCGATTGACGAGTTTCTCATTTACCGCCTTCACGACAAAATCAGAAGGCTTGCCCGCTACTATGCCACGATAATTGAAAATCAGTGTCATAAAGACAAAGCCTTCTCCTCCAAATTGAGCAAGTGGTTCAACGACCAGGGCTGGAGCTTTGCCTGGCAGCCTCAGGACTTTGATAAAGCGGCACGGCAGACGGCTTATCTCTTGGTGAACAAAATCCTTTTCTATGACCTCCTCCAAGCGAAGCGTCCCGAAAAGCTCGACCCTCTGCAAATTCCACAGGGTTTGACCAAAGGGGCACAGCTCCAGAAGATTTTACAGAGCTTCTTTGACGAAGTGCTGAAGATAGACTACGAGACCATCTACACCACCGATTTTATCGACACCATCGCCTTCCCCGACCAGAAAGAAGTGGTCGCCGAGGTAAAAGAGCTGGTGTCTATTCTTCAGGAGTACGATTTTTCCAAACTTGGCTACGAAATAATCGGAGGCATCTTCCAGAAACTCATCCCCCAGGACGAGCGTCATAACCTGGGGCAGTATTTCACCAACCCGGACGTGGTTGACCTCATTCTCTGTTTCTGCCTCAAGCAGGAAAGCGACAAGGTCTTTGACCCGTCCTGCGGCGCTGGCACCTTCCTGGTGAGAGCCTACCAGCATAAGAAGCTCATGAACCAGTACCTGAAGCATGAGGACATACTGGAAACACTGTGGGGCAATGACATCGCCAAGTTCCCCGCCCACCTCTCCACCATAAACCTAGCAATAAATGACCTCTCGGTTGACCGGAACTACCCCAATATCATGCAGGAGGACTTCTTCAACCTGCTCACCACGGTCAACGGTTTTGAGCTACCGGAAAAACAGCGCCGGGTAAAAGCAAAGACTCTTGGCGTGAAAGAGAGGGAAATAGAGTATCCCCGGTATTTTGATTGTGTGGTCGGCAACCCGCCCTATACCCGCCAAGAAGAGATGGCAGAGATGGCTCCGGAAGACCGCCAGTATAAGGGTAAACTCATTGATAAAGCGCTACAGGATACCAACGGCAGAAAGCTCGCCGATATTCCCAGAAGGGCTGGCATCTATGTCTATTTCTTTGTTCATGGTGCCAAGTTCCTCAGGAACGGCGGCAGGTTCGGCTTCGTTGTCTCCGAGTCCTGGCTGGATGTGGACTATGGCAAGGGCTTGCAGGAGTTCTTCCTGAAAAACTACAAAATCGTTGCCATCATCGGCAGCAAGGTGGAGCGCTGGTTTGAGGATGCCGATATCAATACCTGTATTGTTATTCTGGAAAAGTGCTCCGGTGATGACCATCGTCGAGAGCGCGATGATAACCTGGTGCGCTTCGTCTACCTCAAAAAGCCCCTGCGCTACTTCATCCCACCAGCCCAGGACATCTGGGAAAAGCAGGTGGCGAGAATCAACGCCATAAAAGACAAGTTTATGAAGACCATCTTGGCGCACAATGACCTCTATGACGGGGACGATTTCCGCATCTTCCCCAAAAAGCAAAAGGAGCTCTGGGAAGAAGGCTATGACACCGAGGCGCAGAAGTACACCGGCGCCAAATGGGGTAAATACCTCAGGGCGCCGGACATCTTTTTCAAGATTCTGGAGAAGGGCAAAGGCAAGCTGGTGCCCTTGAAGCAGATTGCTGAGGTCAAGTTCGGTATCAAGACTGGCGCCAATGAGTTCTTCTATCTAACCGAAGAACAGATAAAGCGGCTGGGGATTGAGAAGGAGTTCTGGATGCACCGGGAAAGGGGCAGATGGGTGCCCAACTATGTTATCAAAAGCCCCAGAGAATGCCGGTCTATCGTGGTTAAGCCGGAAGACCTGAAGTACCGCGTGCTGATGATTCACAAGGATAAAAAGGAGCTTAAAGGTACCAACGTCCTCAAATACATTGAGGCAGGCGAACGCAAAGGCTACCACACCAGACCGACCTGCGCTTCAAGGGAGCGGTGGCATGATTTGGGGGAAAGGAAGAGACCCGGTTTAGTATGGGTGAAGGGTATCTGGGACAGGCATTTTCTACCAGTTACCAGTTTAGCTTATGCTGACCAGCAGTTATATGAGGTATATCCACACAAAGAAGATGAGGTTAATCTGATTGCTGCGTCCCTTAATTCAACTTTCACAAGCATTTTTGCTGAATTTAACGCAAGGGTAAATCTCGGAGAAGATATTCTCTGGATTGCAACCTACGAAGCCGCTAATATGTTAGCCATAGACCCGCAAAACGCCCAAGCGCAGCTTCTAAAAACTGGACTTATAGAGGCAATTTACAAGATTTCTAATCGCCCCATTGGCTCAGTATTCTCTGAACTTGGTGCCGCTTCTCCTGCTGAAGCGTCCCTGGATAAGGTCAAGCCGGACCGCCGTGAGCTGGATAAAATTATCATGGGTGAAATTCTGGGCTTGACGGACGACGAACAGCTTGAAGTCTACCGGGCGGTAGTTGACCTGGTGAAATCACGGCTGGAAAAAGCCAAAAGCTTTGGCAAGCGCAAAAAGAGCAAAGAGGGCATTGATATTGACCTGTTGATAAAGCTCGTTATGGAGAAGGTAGGTAACGAGACTCTCGGCAAGTTTTATGCGGAAAAAGTCTTGAGCCAGCCGTCTCTGGAAACCAAAAGTCTGCCTCCAGCCGGTGGTGATGTCCGCATACAGCAGAGCCTCATGGGCTGGCGGCTTTATTCTGGCAGACAGAGCATAGACTGTGGTTCAGAGCTGGAAGCCCGCTACCTGAAGGTATGGCTGGAAGCTGGCATGGAGCAGGTGAAGGTTCCCCAAGACGAAAACTGTCTAGAGGCAATAGTGCCAGAATTAGAAAGCCTGAAGCAAAGGATAGACGAGGTAATAGAGCCCTATCTGAATTCAATCGTCAATGTCAGGGCTAAGGGCAGAATCCTGCGCCAGTTATGGCAGGAGATAACCAAAGGGGTGCACAGTGATTAGGGCTGTATCGATCATTGCTGAAGTTCAAACACTGGCACGTCCCTTGCACGAAACGTCAAGTTGTACGCTACGCTTAGGTTTTCTTCTTCCCTGATCGGTCGGCAGTCTGCGGTTCGCGGTGGAGGGCGGTGTCCGATGGGCGGGGTACCCTCGAGCCTTGTTCGCGGAAGCCTTCTTGTTATAATATAACAATCGGGGATAGCGATTGAAGTTGATGCAGCAGCACGGTGAAAACTCATACCTCCTGGGGCTGGACGTCGGCTCGGTGCACGCCAAGCTGGCGCTCGCCGATGAGACCGGGAATGTGCTGCGGCTGGACGTGGAGAAGGTGACCACCAGCCCCGGCGCCGCAGTGAGCGCACTGCTCAACCGTCTGAGCCGGAGCGTTGACCTGGAGCGGATCGGCGCCGCTGGCATCACCGGGACGGGCAGGGGGCTGATACCACGGGAGCTTAACTGGGCGGAGTATACCAGCCCCCTGGCAATCGCCTGCGGGCTACTCCATCGTTACCCCGAGGTGGAGACCATAATACAGGTCGGGGGACAGACCGCCCTGGTCATCGAGCTGGAGGAGGGGCTGAGCAAGCCGTGGAAGGTGGTCTCCAACCCGCTGTGCGCCGCCGGCACCGGCAGGTTTCTGGAACAGCAGTGCTACCGGCTGGGGATCAGTCTGGAGGAGTTCGCCAGGCTCGCCCTCGCCTGCGAGGACACTCCACCCCGCATCGCCGCCCGCTGCAGTGTGTTCGCCAAGACCGACCTCATCCATCTCCAGCAGAAGGGGGCGCCCGTCGAGGCGATGCTTTATGCTTTGTGCGAGAGCGTCGCCCGGATGGTGGTATCGTTGAAGAAGGGCATGTTTAAGACCCCGGTCTATTTCGTCGGCGGCGTCGCCGCCAATGCCGCCATCTTGAAGGCGCTGAGTGAGTTGATCTCGGAGAGGAACGGCTGCCCCGTCAGCCTCGAGGTGCCGAGCGACCATCTGTATATCGAGGCCATCGGCGCCGCGCTGCTCTCGAAGGGGAAGAGCTCGCGCGTCACTTTGCTCCAGCCGCCGACTTCGGAGCAGCGCTATTTTAAGCTGCCGCCACTGGCACCGGTGACCGACGCCGGGACGGGGGACGGGGCGGTGATAACCGAGCCCTGCGCCGGCTATCTGGGCGTGGACGTGGGCTCCACCAGCACCAAGGCGGTGATACTCGATGAGTCGGGAAAGAGGGTGCTGGCGAAGCACTACCTGATGACCGCGGGCAGACCGGTGGAGGCGGTGAAGGAGGTGTTCCGTAATTTACTGAGGAAGGGCGCCGATAAGGTGAAGGTGCTCGGCGCCGGCGTCACCGGCTCCGGCAGGTACCTCATCGGCAGCCTCATCGGCGCCGACCTGATAAAGAATGAGATAACCGCCCAGGCGAGGGCTGCCGCCGAGATCGATAACGATGCCGATATCATCGAGATCGGCGGTCAGGACTCGAAGCTGGTGATCAAGAGGCACGGGACGGTGGTGGACTATCAGATGAATAAGGCATGCGCCGCCGGCACCGGCAGTTTCATCGATGAGCTCGCCGAGATGCTCGGCGTCTCGGTGAAGGACGGCGAGTTCGCCCGCCTGGCATTTTCCGCACCTTATACCATCGACCTCGGCACCAGATGCGCCGCTTTTATGGGACAGGCGGTCGCCTCGGTGCAGCAGGACGGCGTGCCGCTGGAGGTGATCACCGCCAGCCTGGCGAATTCTATCGCCAGGAACTATCTGTCCAAGGTGGTGGGTACCAGGAAGCTGGGTAAGAAGGTCATCCTCACCGGCGCCGTGTTCTATAACCAGGCGGTGGTCTCCGCCTTTAGGGAGCAGCTTAAGGACAGGACCCTCATCGTCGCCGAGCATAAGGAGGTCAGCGGCGCCATCGGCGCCGCCCTGCTGGCAAAGGAGCAGATGCCACACACTCAGTCCCGGTTTAAGGGGTTCCAGCAGGTCATCGATAGTCAGTACAGTTTTTCCACCTTTGTGTGTAAGAGCTGCGATAATAATTGCACCATCACCAGGATGCAGCCCCCCGGGGAGAAGCCCACTTTCTACGGGAGCCGCTGCGACCGTTATGATAGTACCATCAGCCGGGAGCGGATGGCGACCTTCTTCGACGAGCGGGAGAGGCTGTTGCTGCGGGAATATCGGGAGGGGGCGGGCAGCGGTCCCACCGTGGGCATACCCCGGGCACTGTTTGTCTATGACTATGCACCGCTGCTCCTCGGTTTTCTTAATGAGCTGGGTGTCAAAGTGGTGCTGTCCCCGAAGACGAACAAGGAGGTCATCGAGAAGTCGGTGGAGCTGAGCTACACCGATGGTTGTTTCCCTCTGAAGCTGGACCACGGGCACGTCCACAGCCTTAAGGACAGCGTGGACTTCATCCTTTATCCCTGCGCCATCCGTCTCGGGGTGAAGGACGGCGCCGAGAACCAGAAGTACGCCTGTCCGCTGGTCCAGGCCTCGCCGTTTATCGTCCGCCAGGTGTTCGATATCGGAGAGCGGCTGCTGGTCCCGTTCATCGATTTCAGCCACGGCTATGAGACCACCATAGAAAGCCTGGCAGACGTTGCCACGAAGATGGGCTTCAGCCGGAGCGCCGGCAGAAGGGCTGCCCGGGCGGGGATCGATGCGCAGGAGCGTTTCGAGGCGGACAGGACGGCGCTGGGCAAAAGGCTGCTGGAAGAGCTGCACAGCAGCGATAAGCTGGGCGTGGTCATCTTCGCCCGGTCGTATATGGCTCAGGACTCCGGCGCCAACCTGGGCATCGCCGAGAAGCTGGCACAGCTCGGCGTGGTGCCCATACCGCTCGATTTTCTGCCCCTGGCTTCGGTGGACCCGAAGCGGTACAGCGACCGCCCCTACTGGCTGTCGGAGAGCAAGCACATCGCCGGGGCGGCTATCACCCGGGCTGACCCGCAGTTGTTCGGGCTGGTGGTGACCAATTTCGGCTGCGGCCCCAACTCCTTTGTCCTCAGGGTAGTGGAGGACATCATGGGCGAGAAGCCGCTGGGGCAACTGGAGATAGACGAACACGCTGCCGAAGCCGGCATCGTCACCCGGCTGGAGGCTTTCGTGGACACCATCATCGGTTTTGCTAAAGCCGCCGGTGGGCGCAGGCTGGCAGAGAGGGATGTCTACCGCGGTACGCCACCGTTCGTGAACACCAACCAGAAGACGCTGGTGGTGAACCGGATGTGCGACCAGGTGGAGGCGATAGCCGCCGCCATGGATGCCTGCGGCGCCAGGGTGGTGGTGCTGCCGGAGCCGGACGAGCGCAACCTGCTCCTGGCCAACCAGATAACCTCGGGCACGGAGTGTCTGCCCTACCGGGTGACGCTGGGCGATTTGCTGAAGTTCTGCTTCGACAACCACCACAGGCTGGAGGAGTACGAGGGGTTCACCGCCGGCTCTTACGGCCCGTGCCGCTTCGGTAAGTACGCTATAGAGCACATGCGGGCGCTGAAGGACCTCGGCTTCGATTTTCCCATCCATACCACGGTGTCGAACAATGCCTACCGCGATATCAACCTTGCCCCCGATTTCGAACGGCTGGCATGGCGGGGCATCGTCGCCATCGACCATCTGGAGAAAATGCTGTGGCGCACCCGTCCCTATGAGAAGGAGCGCGGCGCCGCCGACGCGCTGTTCAAGGAGTACAAGGAGCGGATCGTGAGCCGTATCCGCGCCAAAGAAAGGTTCGATGACCTGCTGAGGCGGGCGGCGGCGGAGTTTAAGGCGCTTATCGACCCGTCCCTGCCGCGGAGACCGCTGGTGGGCATTAACGGCGAGATCTATCTCCGTTCCAACCGCTTCAGCAACAACGACCTGGTAAGGGCGTGCGAGGCGGCGGGGCTGGAGGTGGTGGTATCGCCCATAGGCGAGTGGCTCAAGTACATCTATCACCGGCACCTCGAGGATGCCATCGCCGACGGAAGGTGGGGCAAGGCCATCGTCAGCTACATCAAGAAGCGCGTCCAGGAGCGCGATGAGCACTCGCTGGCGGTGCATTGCCACGAGGTCCTGGACATCGTCGAGCCGGCGGTGACCGAGATACTGAAATTGACCAGCCGCTATCTTTCCCCCAGGTGCGGCAGCGAGGCGGTGCTCAGCCTGGGCAGCGGCGTGGAATGGATGGAAGATGAGCGTTTCTCCGGCGTCATCTCGGTGATGCCCCACGGCTGCATGCCCGGCGGCATAGTGGCTGCTATGGCGGAGAAGCTCAGCCTGGTGTACCACAAGCCGTGGATCAGCCTTACCTACGATGGCTTCCCCGAGACCAATAACCTGGCGAAGATAAACAGCTTCGCCGAGCTGATAAAGTTCTGCGCCAGGGAAGGGGGCAAGGCGCCGCTAGCGGCCGGGGCGGTGCGGTCCCATTGAGGTCCTGGGACGACTATGGCGGGCATCCGTGATACCATCCGCCGCCGCATCAGCGTGCGACACTACCGCTCGGAGCCCGTGGCTGAAGAGGTGCTCCGCGCGGTAATCAGGGCGGGCGAAGAATCGGTGGCGCTGGCCCCGGACATCGCCGTCCGTTTCCACCTGTTCGTCGAGGGTAAGCTGGTAGCCGAGCGGATGTGGCCGCCCACCGGCGGGCGCTGGCTGTTCGGCTCGGCGCCGCACTTCATCGTCGCCACCTCCGAGGAGAAGCCTAATTTTATGGTCAACATGGGCTTCCGTATGGAGCAGATGGTGCTCCATGCCACCGAGCAGGGTCTGGGCACCTGCTGGATCGGCGGCATGTTCACCGAGGAGCGGATCGGCAGACTTCTGGACCTGAGGCAGGGAGAGCGGGTCATCGCCCTGACGCCGCTGGGCTACCCCGATACCTCGTTCTACGGTCGCTTCGCCAGGAACCTGATCGAGCTCGGTGCGGCAGGCTTCGGCAGGCGCAAGCCACTTGCGGAGATCGCCTTCGGCGAGGTCTGGGGCACGCCTCTGGAGACGCAGGACGAGGTACTGCTTGAAGCGCTGGAGTGCGCCCGGCTGGCGCCGTCATGGGCCAATACCCAGCCGTGGCGGTTTGTGGTCTGTGGTGATGAAGTGGTGGCGCTGGCGGACGCTGCGGGGCGGTATGCCAGCGTGCGGGAGGGAAAGCATTACTACCGGCTGGACGTGGGCATTGCCATGTGCCACTTCTTTCTGGCGGCAAGGGAGCTGGGCTGGAAAGGGAGCTGGCAGATAGACGGTTTCGATGCTGAACGGATAACCAGGGAGCGCTCCATACCGCAGGGCTTCGAGGTCCTGGGCATCTACCGCCCCCTCACCCTTCCCTCTCCCTCACCCTAACCCTCTCCCTAGAAGGGAGAGGGAAAGAGGGGGTAAATCCAGTGCGCGGCTCATTTCAAGAGAACCCACTCCTCCCTGAAGGCGAGAGGTTACGAGCTGATCAGGTCTGCCAGAGAGAGTATAGCCCACTCCTCCCTGAAGGCGAGAGGTTACAGCGGACGATGGGAGCGGGCAACCCACTGTAAACCGGGGATTGACGATATCCCTCTCCCTTTAAGGGAGAGGGTAAGGGTGAGGGTAAAGCAGGCGCTGTGTGATAGGTAGTTTTTGTGCTATATTAGTGCTGGACTGGTATTCGGGTAATGCGAAAGCTGGTCTTCTTTCTGTGGCTACTTCTCTGTGTCCCGCTATTCTTGTCCCTCCCCACGGCGGGCGCGGAGGCGCCGGCGATGGTGAAGACGCTGCACTTCGTCTTCAGCCACGGCGCCGGCGGCAACTCCTGCACCCAGCAGTTGCTGGCTGATATCCTTTCCGAGCGCATCACCGCCTACATCGAGGAATATGAGCGGGCTAACCCCGGGGTGAAGGTCAGGTACAATATTTTGAACCGGTGCTATCCCAACGATGTCGACCTGGACACCTGGGCGGTGAACATAGCCGAGAGCATCGACAGGCACCTGCCCGAAGAGGGGAGCATAGTGCTCATCGGGCACAGCATGGGGGGCAAGGCAGCGCTCTACGGAGTGGCGAAGAACGTGGGCAACCTGGCTGACAGGACGGTGCTGGTGGTCACCATCAATACCCCGGTGCCGCCGTTGAACAGGTATTTCATGTACGGTGGTGCCACCTTTGAGGACTTGTGCCAGGCGGCGATGGTAGTGCGCGCCGACAAAGGGGTGTGTAGTTCGGTAGCCAGTTATGACAGTTCAGTCGATGGTGACTGGGTGGCAAGGAACCGGCACTGGCTGGCATTCATCTCCGGTGAGAACGCGCCGCTGAGCGCGCAGTTCAATTACGGCGGCATGGACATGTATCCCAGGGACATGGACGACGGTGCCCTGCCGGTGTCGGCGATGTATGGAGAGGGCGCCGATGTGATGTACTACGGCGAGCACGGTCATAGCGATTTCGGCAACTCTATAGAGATCGCCGGGTTTATGGCGGAGCAGATCCTGAAGTACCTCTTCGGTGGCGAGATCGAATGTTCTGTAATGGCACGGCAGGGCAGTTTCGGCCACCGGGCACCGTCTGGCATCGGCAAGGAGCAGTGGGCTGACATCCTGGGCGATGTCCCGGGCGGCAGGGGCAGCGTCCTGCATTGGAACCCGTCGTATTTCGGGTGGCAGGAATGGGAGGATGTAGTGGAACTTCCCCTGGCGAGCTACGAGGAAGCCAGACGCAGCCGGTTTACCGTAAGCAAGGTGGAGTCTTCGACAGTATTCACCAGTCTGGAGGAGGCACGGTGGCTGGAGCCCGACAATGCCGGGGACTGCCGGCTTTACCTCAGGACCTCGGCTGCGCCCAGAAACTCGGTGCGCATCGATTGGGAGGTATATCTTCAGGGCAGGCTGGATGCCGGGCTGAAGCGGGACCGCTGGGAGATCGAGGTCGCTGTGGGGACGCCCTTAAGCGAGGTCTACCGGGCATCGTGGCTGAGCGATGACCCCCGGGATGTGAGGGTGCTGGCGTTCTCCCGCGCCGAGAAGCCGTTCCGCTGGTTTAAGGCTAACTGGCGGGTATATTATAAAGAGAATCGCTGGCGAAAAGCGATTGAGGACGTACCTGCCCTGCCACACCCCATCGCCGCCAGGTAGCTTTCGTCAGAAAGCCCGTAATATAGCCCTGGCTTTGAGGAAGCGCAACAGTCTCTCCCTGGTCACCATGCCTATCGGCGTTTCCCTCTCCACCACCGGCACCTGATTTATGCCGGAGTCGTCCATAAGCTCCAGCAGGTTGACCGCTGGCTCCGCAGGGGACGCGGTCTTCAACTTTCTTGCCGGCGTCATGATATCGCTGATCCTTGCGGAGTTCCAGCGCTTTGGCGGGATGAGGATATCTGACAGCGTGACGATGCCCTCCAGCCTGCCGTCCTCGATAACGAAGAAACAGTTCTGTCCCGAGTTGACGATATAGTCGCGCACCAGCCCGAAGGTGAGCTGCTGCTTTAGAGGGGTGTAGTCCTCGGTCATGAGGTCACGGGCGGTGATGCCGCGGAGGGCATCGCGCACCAGCGCCTGCCGGCGGCTGGCGGAGGCGGCGTTTTCCAGAAACCAGCCGGAGGTGACGATGGCGACGCCGGCAAATATGTCGCGGCTAGCAAAAAGCACGGCGATGCCGGTGACGACTAGCATTATAGCGATGATGCGACCGAGCAGGGTGGCGGTCCGCGCTGCCCGACCCCGGTCTTTCAGTGCCAGTTGCAGCACAGCCTGTAGCGCTATTCCCCCGGCGAGCGGGGGAGCCGGCAGCAGATTGAATAGCGCTACCATAACGTTAAAATAGAACAGCCACTGCATCAGCTCGGCGGGAGAGAGGCTTCCGGCATTGATCAGCGCACCATAGAGGGCGTAGAACAGCCCGGCGAGAGCCAGATTCGCCAGGAAGCCGACGGCGGCGAGGGCAAGTTGGGGCAGGGGCTTCGAGTCCTGCTCGGCAATCCGGGGCATACCGGCGAAGACGAACAGCGTCACCCCCTTCACCGGCATCCTGAGTCTGGTGGCGGTGGAGATACAGGCCGCTTCCCGCAGGCACATACAGAGGAAGAATAGCACGCTGGCAGCGGCACCGGATGCCAAGTTATGCCACACCGAGTGTATCCCCCAGAAATATAGCGCCAGCGCTATGGTCACCAGCACCAGCGCCACCAACCAGGTGTAATGCAGCCGGACCGGTATACCGAAGAGTTCGCCCAGTTTTACGGTGCCAGCCATTTAAGGTCCTATAAAGACGCCTTTAGTATAAGGGCTCCCGTTTGCCAAGGCAACCATGGACGGCACCAGGGCGACCTGTTGACAAATGTCGGTCATATATGTTTATAATAGGTCGCATCACAAAACATTGTTAGCCGAGGTAGGTCGTTGCCCTATTTGCAACAGTGGCTCAAGGGGGTTGTGGACCTGGTGGTGCTCTCTCTGGTTAGCCGGCTGCCGATGTATGGCTACCAGATAGTGAAAGAGCTCCAGCAGCTCGCCGGTGGTTACCTCAAGTTCAAGAACGGCACGGTATATCCGGCGCTGTTGCGCCTGGAGAAACGGGGGCTGGTGGTATCGAAGTGGCGAAAGGTGACCGGCAGGGTCAGGCGCTACTATCAGATTACCGAGAAGGGACGCCAGTTCCTTGCCGAGCACACCAGGCTGTGGCACAACCTCCATTCCATCGTGGGCAAGGTGCTGCAGGAGGGGGTACCGTCAGCGGGCCACAAGCGCACAGCGACGCCGTCCAGTACATAGCGCTCTGGTAGCGGAGGTGTGATATGGCAGTGGCGATAGTCACCGATAGTACCTCAGACCTCACCCCGAGGACTGCTGAAGAGCTGGGCATCACCGTGGTGCCGCTCAACGTCCATTTCGGCACCGAGATATACAAGGATGGCGTGGACCTAACCACCGAGGAATTTTACCGCCGGCTTCCCGCGAGTAAAATCCTGCCCACCACCTCGGCGCCCAGCCCGGGAGAGTTCGCCGAGACCTATGAGAGGCTTGCCAGGCAGGGAAAAGAAGTCCTGTGCATCACCATATCATCCAAGCTTAGCGCCACCTATAAGGCCGCCCTGGATGCCAGGGAGATAGTGGGTAGTAAAGGGTGCCGTGTGGAGGTGATAGACTCCTTCCTGGCGATAGGCGGTCTGGGGCTGGTGGTGATAGCCGCAGCCAAGGCAGCTAAAGCCGGTGCCAGCATTGAGGAGGTCAAGCGGGTGGTATACGATAGCATGGGCAGGGTGGACCTGCGCATGGCTTTTGATACGCTGGAGTACCTCCAGCGCGGCGGACGCATCGGCAAGGCACAGGCGTTCCTGGGCTCAGCATTGAAGCTAAACCCCATCCTGTCCTTAAAGGACGGCATCACCGTGGGGGTGACCAGGGTGAGGTGCCGGTCAAAGGCGCTGGAACACCTCCGCGACTTTGTGTTCAACTTTCCGGAGCTCGAGGAGCTGGCTATTGAGGATGCCATGACGCCCGACGAGGCCGATATGCTGGCACGGGAGCTCAGCACCAGGTTCCCCAGAGAGCGTGTCCGCTGGCTTAAGGTCAGCCCGGTTATCGGTACCCACGTTGGTCCTCGTGTTATCGGCGTCGCAGTGTTGCCATTCAGGTAGTCCGAGCTTCATCATCCCCGTCATTCCTGACCCCTGTCCTGACCCGGGCTAGGGCGGTTTGAACCGCAGTGATGGTTGTGCTAAATTACGTCGTCACCATTCCCGATTACAGCTAGAGGAGGGACCCCAATGGCACCAGCGAAGTTTGACAGGCTTTTCCAGCCGGGAAGGATCGGCACCATGGAGGTCAGGAACCGGATAGTGATGCCACCCATGGCCACTGGCTATGCCTCCGAGGACGGCTCGGTGACTGACAGGTTGATAGCCTATTATGAGGAAAGGGCTAAGGCGGGGCTGGGGTTGATTATAGTGGAGATCAGCTGCATCGATGCCCCTCGGGGCAGGGCGCTTGCCCGGCAGATAGCAGTAGACAGGGACACCTTCATCCCCGGGCTTGCCGGGCTGGCTGCTGCCATCCGGCGCCACGGGGTAAGGGCAGCCATACAATTGCACCACGCTGGCAGACAGACATCGTCCCGCGTCACCGGCCTCAAGCCGGTGGCGCCTTCGCCCATCCCGGGGCGCGATGGTGAGGTGCCACAGGAACTCACCGTCGCGGAGATAGAACGGCTGATTGACTGCTTCGCCGGGGCTGCCTGGCGGGCAAAGCAGGCTGGCTTCGACGGCGTGGAGATACATGGTGCCCACGGTTATCTGGTGAGCCAGTTCCTGTCACCGTTGTCCAATCAGCGCCGCGACCGGTACGGCGGCAGCGTGGAAAACCGGGCGCGGTTCCTGGTGGAGGTGATAAGGGCGATCCGCGAGAGGGTGGGACGTGACTATCCGGTATGGTGCCGGCTCAGCGCCGTGGAGCTGAATGCAGAAGGAGGCATCACGCTGGAGGAGACCAGGACGGTGGCACGGCTGGCGGAGGAGGCTGGTGCTGATGCTATCCATGTCTCGGCGCACGCGGTCGGCGCTGCCCGCCGCCCACCTATGGCGCAGCAGCCCGGTGCCTTCATCGAATATGCCGAGGCGGTAAAGAAAGCGGTCTCGGTGCCGGTGATTGCAGTGGGCAGGATCACCCCGGAGATCGGTGAGGAGGCACTCCGCCAGGGGAGGGCGGACTTCGTTGCCCTGGGCAGGCAGCTCCTCGCCGACCCCCATACTGTGGAGAAAATAGCCGGCGGCAGACTGGAGGACATAAGGCCGTGCCTGCGCTGCTTCTATTGCCTGGACAGCGTGGGCAGACGGCGAGGAAATGGCGTCGGTTGCACGGTGAACCCCGCCCTGGGCAGGGAGCGGGAATGGGTGCTGCTGCCGGTGGGGAAGGCAAAGAAGAAAGTGGTCGTGGTGGGCGGAGGTCCTGCTGGCATGCAGGCGGCTATTGTGGCAGCCCAGCGAGGGCACGAGGTCACACTTTTCGAGCAGGCTGACGAACTCGGCGGGCAGCTAATACTGGCGGCGAAGCCGCCGTTCAAAGACACCATCGAGACCTACCGTCAGTACCTCATCGGGCGGGTGCATAAGCTCGGGGTGGAGGTGAGGCTGAAGCAAAAATTCACCGTTGACCTGCTGACGGGTCTCAAGCCCGATGTGGCCATTCTGGCTACGGGCATCAAGCCGTTCATTCCGGACATCCCCGGCATCGGCCGGAGCAACGTGCTGCTGGCAAATCAAGTGTTGGGCGGTGCCGCCACCGGTGAGCGGGTGGCGATAATCGGCGGCGAGCTCGTCGGCTGTGAGACGGCACTCTATCTTCTCGACCGGGGGAAGCGGGTGACCATCATGAGGCGGGGGGCAAGGCTGGCTACCAGAGTGAACCGCTCGTTGAGGGAGCCGATGATCGAAAGGCTGCGCGTCAAGGGTGCCACCATATTCACCGGCGTGGAATATGAAGAGGTCACCAGGGACGGCGTGGTCATAAGGGACAGCGAGGGCAACAGGCGGCTGGTAGAGGCGGACACGGTGGTGCTGGCGACCGGCGCCAACCCCAACGACGAGCTGGTGAAGTTGCTCAAAGGTAAGGTGCCCCGGCTGGTGAGCGTCGGTGACTGCGTAACGCCGCGGGGGATAAGGGAGGCGGTAGAAGAGGGCTACCGGGCGGGCATGGAAATCTAACCCGGGACTCTAGGACTGCAGGCTTCTGAGATATTCAGCCCGCCGCACCATGGCACCAAGTGCCCTGATGGCATTTTCGGGCATGGCATAGCTGGGGATACCGCGTCTGGTGGCAAGGCGCATCCCTTTTGTTTGCTCATTGGAGTGGCCCGGCACTACGATGATGGGCTTTCTGGCGTTATCGCGGACTTCCTCCAGCCGGGAGAGGAAACTTTCATCCTCCAGGAAAGCATAGCAAATGGTGAGGCAGGCATCCACCGCCTCGATCATAATCTCGAGACAGGTGCTGTAGACAAGGTTTGCCTCGCCAAAGGGCACCCACACCAGGTCCACCGGGTTTTTCATACTCGGTGAGGGCGGTATCTTATCTTTGAGGAAATCGTACAGCCTTTGCTGGACATGCTGTGGCAGCGGCAATACCCTCAGCCCCTCCTTTGCGCAGGCATCGGCGCTGGCCACAGCCCCGCCCCCAGCCTCGATAAGCAGGCCCACCTCCCTGCCCTGCGGCAGGAACGGCGCGGAAAATGCCGCTGCCAGGTCCATAAGCTCCTCCAGTCCCCGGGCTAAGACAACGCCTTTCTGTCTGCAGGCGGCTTCGAATATGGTATAGCTTCCTGCCAGTGAGGCGGTGTGCGACATCGCAGCCTTAGCCCCGGCTTCGGAACTTCCGCCCTTCCAGACGATTATCGGCTTCTGTGGCGAAACCTCCTCCGCCAGCCTGAAGAAGCGGTCGGGCTGTTTCAGCCCTTCGATGTAGAAGCAGATGACCTTCGTTTCCGGGTCCTCGCCAAAATACTCCAGAAAGTCCTCGATGGAGAGGTCGCTCTGGTTGCCGATGCTAACGATCCCTTTGAAGCGGAGCCCGCGCTCGCTGCCGAGGAGCACCATGTTCTCGCTTGCCCAGCCGCTCTGCCCTACGAAGGACACGCCGCCGGGCTCCATATCCATCCTGGTGTGGGCGGAGATGGTGTTGATCCTGGCCCGTGGTGAGAACAGGCCCATGCAGTTTGGTCCCACCACCCGTACCCCGCCACCGCGGGCTATCCGCACCATCTCAAGTTGTAGTTCCTTCCCCTCGCCACCGATCTCGGCGAAGCCAGCACTATGTACAATGGCAAACTTTACTCCCTTGCGGGCACAGTCAGCCATCGCCTGGGGCATATTCCTTGCCGGTATGGCGATAACAGCCAGGTCGACTTCACCGGGCACGTCGCTGATGCTGGGATAGCACTTCAGGGACATGATCTCGGACTCTTTGGGGTTGATGGGGTAGATGGTGCCCTGGTAGCCGTCCTTGAGCAGGCTGGAGATGAACATACCCCCCGATTTCAGCTCGTCGCGCGAGGCGCCGACTATAGCTATGGAGCGTGGCTGGAAAAAGCGTGTCAGATCAATCCGTTCGATTCTGCCAGTCACTTATTGTGTCTCCTTTCCCGCAGGCGATAGCTTTTGTCCTGTTTGCAGCGGTTCCGGGCTAAAGGCCGCCTCTCCGGGCGATGGTTCCACGGGTGGGGGCTCGGCTTGTGACGCGCGGGACTGTCAGGCTACCGGGTGCCAGCCTTGGGTGCAGGCGTACTGGCGGCTTCAGCAGTCCCGGCGGCTCCAGTGCCGATGAAGCTGCGACCGCTTTCTTTAGCTGGAGCTGTGCCTTCTCCTGCAACGATTTCAAAGCTTCGGGGTTGTCGTGCAGCCTGGCGGGCCTGGGATAAGACCTGGGGAGCTGCCCGTGCCGCTTGGGCTTCAGTTCCACGGCGATTGCGGAGTTACCTTGCAGGGTCAACTTATAATCGAAGTGGTCGCCGAGGCCGTTGCTCAGGCGGTGGAAGCTATTGGGCTTGGGCGTCTCTATGGCACGCGATACGCCCAGCAACCCCAGGCCGACCACTGTGCTTACCGGCTCTGGCATAAAGATCAGCGCCAGCGCCAGTGACTGTATTCCAGCACGGTAACTCGAGGCAGTGCTCATCTAGTGCGGTTAATATTTAAGACCATTTTCGCCGTCAGGTCAACCGCGGGCATGGCCCGCCGTCTAAAGCAGCTTTCTCTTTAGCCATGAGATCCGTTGGTCCAGTATCCTGGCGGCATCGTCTTTATTGCGGCTACGGGCCAGCTCGTTTGCCAGCCTGACGTCGCCGAACACATCGCGCACCCAGTTACTGAAGTCGTTCTTTTCACTGGTCACGTGGTGGTTGTAGCTCTCTTCGCTGATGTGGCTAAGACAGTCAGCCAGTTGCTGCAAATTACTGGCGACGCAGCCATCGTGACAGAAGAACCGCCTGTCACCGCTTACATCTCCCAGAATTCTTGCCGCCTCCTCTTTCTTTCTCACCGCCATTGCCTTCAGTCCTCCTTTTATGTGCCACTTTTCTGGCTGCTTACGACCTTAAACCATGCATCGTGGTCATGCAGAGGCTAGCACACATCTTCCCCCCTGTCAAACGGGCGCTTTTTCCTTGCCATCGGGTATGTGTTAGAATTGTTGCGTCGTCTCAGCACTGATGTGGAAGGAGGATCGCTATGGACTTCGAAACGGTACTTTACGAAGTAAAGGAGAACATCGCTACCATCACCATGAACCGTCCGGACAAGCGCAATGCCCTGAACCACGCCCTGCTTAGAGACCTGGACGCCGCCTTTGAGCGGGCTGAAAATGACTCCGAGGTGAAGGTGGTCATTTTGAAGGGTGCTGGCAAAGCGTTCTGCTCCGGCTATGATCTTACCGGCAGCCCCTATATAAGTATCCCTGAGGGTTACGACCGCTGGACGGTCGGCAATGCCCTGAAGACATTGCGCGGCATCAGCGCCCGCTATCTCAGGATCTTCAATTTCCCCAAACCCACGATTGCACAGGTCCACGGCTACTGTCTGGCGGCGGGATGCTATCTGCAGATGTGCTGCGACGTCGCCATCGCCGCCGAAGACGCTATTTTGGGCCATCCGGCCACCCGTGCCGGAGGGGTGACCAGCATGCCCTTGTGGGTGACCTATCTCGGGCTGCGCAAGGCTAAAGAGCTGTTGTTCACCAGCAGGCTCATCAGCGGTAAGGAGGCGGAGCGCATCGGTCTGGTGAACAAGGCGGTGCCGGCAGACAAACTGGAGGAGGAGGTATGGAAGATGGCCAAAGAGATGGCTGAGGTGCCTGCCGATGGCATGATGTTCCTCAAGGAAGCCCTAAACACCCATGCCCTGATGCTGAACCTGGATGCCGTCTTTGCTTACCACCGCCAGCTCAACGCCCTAGGGAGGCTGGGGCGGACCGAGGGCGCTGCCCCCTACACGCTCGACCAACTGCGCAGTCGCACCCGCGGCCAGCAGGCAGACCAGTAGGCAGTCAAGGATAGTGAACGGGCTTTGAACTGGCTGGACATATCGCTGTGTTCCAATGTGAAAATGAGGGAGGTGTCGAGATGAACAGTGTAGAGGAATTGATCGAACGTGCTGCCAGGGACCTTATCTCCAGCAGCTATGCCATCGCGCTGACCGGCGCTGGTATTTCTACGGACTCCGGCATCCCCGACTTCCGCGGTCCCGACGGCATTTGGACAAAGAACCCGGAGGCTGAAAGGCGGGCATACGAGACCTATTTCAGGTTCCTCAGGGACCCTGCCCAGTACTGGCACGATAGGCTTACCATGGGCACCTCACTTCTGGGCAACCTGCGGGAGGCGAAGCCCAACCCGGCACATTATGCCCTTGCCGAGCTGGAGAAGATGGGGATCATAAAAAGCGTGCTCACCCAGAACATAGACGGCTTACACGGGAAGGCTGGTAGCCAGAGGGTGTACGAGTACCACGGCAGCATCTATAAGCTGAGGTGCCCGTCCTGCGGTATGCGTTTCAGATATGAGGAGTACGACCTACACCAGTTGCTAGCTGAAAAGAAGCTACCACCCACCTGCAATGGTTGTAAGGCACCGATAAAGGACGACGTGGTCCATTTCAACGAGCCGATACCGTCCGACGTCGCCCATGCCAGCCTGGAGGAAGCGCACCGGTGCGATTTGATGCTTATCTGTGGCACCTCGGCGGTGGTCTATCCCTTTGCCGAACTGCCGCGGGTGGCACGCTACCGCAGGGCAGGCTCGAGGCTGTTCTCTAACGAGCAAGCAAAGAGGACCGTTATAATCGAGGTCAACGCAGAGCCCACACCGCTGACCCACGAAGGTGTCTCCGACTATCTCATTCAGGGCAGGCTGGCAGAGATACTCCCACGGATCGTGGAGAAGGTGAAGGGACTGCGCAGCCAGTAGCGCTGCTACGCCCGACTGCAACTACCAGCGCCGCCGGCGCCCGGCTGGCTGCGCTACCTGCTGCTTCCTATCTTAACCTGTTCTTAACAATCGTATACAATAATACCGCTGAGACATGGTTTCCGGGAAAAGGCGATGAAGGCAACGAGACAAAAGAGGGTGCTGGTGGTGGAGGACGACCGCAAGACTGCGGAGCTGGTGAAACTGTACCTGGAGCGGGCGGGATATGGTGTGGTGGTGGCTTATGAGGGGGATGCGGCGCTGGAGAGAATGCGCCAGCAGGAGTTTGACCTGGTGGTGCTGGATATTATGCTGCCCGGCATGGACGGCCTGAACGTTTGCCGGCAGATCAGGCTGGAGTCCGATGTCCCCATAATCATGCTTACAGCCAGGGTGACGGAGTCAGACAGGCTTCAGGGGTTTGATTCCGGTGCTGACGATTATGTGGTGAAACCTTTCAGTCCCAGGGAACTGGTAGCCAGGGTGCAGGCGATACTCCGCCGCAGCAGCCGGGATGAGCTGTTCAGCGGGCCACCGCAGGTCACCCAGGGCAGGCTGACGGTAGATTTCCGCGCTGGCGAGGCCCGTTTTGATGGAAACAGGCTCCGCCTGACGCCGACCGAATTCCGTATCCTGGCGGCGCTGTTGAGGGAGCCGGGGAAGGTTTTCAGTCGGGGCGAGCTGATTGAAAAAGCCCTGGGGCTGGACTATCAGGGCTTCGACCGCACTCTGGATGTGCACATTTTGAATCTAAGGCGCAAGTTGAAAGCAGCTGACCCGTCGGCTGACCGGTATATCAAGACGGTCTACGGCATGGGCTACAAGTTCGGGGTGAACGGATGAAGATGGCGCTGGGACTCCGCTGGCGGCTGTTCCTGATATTCGTAGCGGTGGTTGTGGTCACCGTGGGTGCTATCTCGCTGTTCATCAGCACCACCGCCAGTACGCAGATACAGCAGTACGAGTACGGTAGAAGGGGCGAGCAGATGGCCCGGATGAGGGAGATACTGCTGCGCCACTACCTCGCCAGGCAGGACTGGGAAGGCGTCCAGTCATCGGTGGAACAGATGGGGCAGCTCTACGGCTGGCGGGTGATGGTGGTGGACGAGAACGGGACGGTGGTCGCTGACTCAGCCAAGTCCTCTCTGGGAGAAAAACTCGATATCAGCCTTTACGTCCGCAGGTGGGGGATGAGGTGGCAGCCGGAGGACGAGCTATGGGGCGAAATGTCGGTGCCGCCTCCTCTATGCCTGCCAATCCTCGTGCCCGGCGGTGACAGGCTGCATAAGCTGAGCTATCTGGTCGTAGAGCCAAAGGCTGCGGAGGGCGCGGCAAAGGCACCGCCGCCACCGCCGTGGCATTTATGGGAGTCGAGGATAGCCGAGCTGCGCAATTCGGTTGTCTGGTCAGTGGTCTGGGGCGGGTTGGTGGGCGTGGGGCTGGCGTTGTTGCTCGCCTTTTTCCTGTCGCGGCGCATCACGGCGCCGGTGCAGGACCTGGCGTCGGCAGCCCGCAGTCTGGGAAAGGGCGATTTCAGCAAGCGGGCGGTGGTGAAATCTAAGGACGAGCTGGGTGAACTGGCGACGGCTTTCAATTCTATGGCAGTGGAACTGGAACGGGCTGACCAACTGCGACGTGACCTGGTGGCTGATGTCGCCCATGAGCTGAGGACGCCGCTCTCCAATATAAAGGGCTACCTCGAGGGCATTCAGGACGGCGTGGTCGAAGCCGATGAAGCTACTCTGAAACTGATCTATGAAGAGGTGCAGCTCTTATCGCGCCTGGTGGACGACCTCCATGAGCTGGCCCTGGCTGAATCGGGAGGGCTCAGCCTGGACAGGCAGGTCGGCGATTTGAGAGAGGTGGTGCAGGAGGTCGCCGGTGCCATGGGCTACCAGATAGCAGCCAAGGGACTGAAGCTAAATATGTCGCTACCCGATTCGGCGATACTAGCCACCGTTGACAGGCAGCGGATAGGTCAGGTGCTGCGCAACCTGCTGGGCAATGCCATCAGCTTCACACCAGAAGGCGGCGAGATTATCATTTCGGCAAAGCACTCGGGGAATGATGTAGCCATCAGCGTCGCCGATACCGGACCGGGCATACCTCCTGAAGACCTGCCCTATATCTTTGAACGCTTCTATCGGGTGGACAAATCGAGGTCGCGGGCTACCGGAGGCAGTGGCCTGGGACTGACCATCGCCAAACGGCTTGTCGAGGCGCACGGCGGGCGGCTGACCGTGGAGAGCACGCCGGGAAAGGGTAGCTGCTTCACCTTTACACTCCCGGCTGCCAGGGAACAAAGCTGACCGGGGATTGCTTGTTGCAATGGCACGCTCGGCAGGTTTCCTGTCACCGACGAGGAACTCAATCTCAATGGCGCCTTCCGTGGTAACGATGACCCTGGTACCGGGCATCTCCAGGACACGGCGCTGGTCGGCAAAGTCTTTTGAATCGAGCTTATCGGCCATCCGCTCTCTTAGCTCTTCAAGGCTTGCCAGTGATAATGACCGCTGCCTTAGTTGCGCGAGCTTCGCGGATATTCGCTCCTTTTCTTCTGATACCCACTGCCTTTCGGCCAGAAGCATACTCTGCTGCCGGGCATAGGCATCATCCGAGACCCTACCCCGGATTCTCAGGCTGACCAGCTCCGATTCGGCGTTGATGTTTTCGTTGGACTTGCGCTCCAGCCTTCTCAGTTCGCCTTCCAGCCGACTGATGCTTTCCTGAATAGCTTCATTCCTCCAGCCCATCTCCTGGCTGATGGCTTCTTCACCGCTCAGGAATTTTCCCCTGTATGGTGAATTTGGCATCCAGCATCGCCACCACGTCAACGGCGCTGTCATCGGCAATCATCTGGCATAGCTCGGTATGGTCGCCTTCCCCATCCTCAATGAGTTTATCAAGGCTTTCCATCTTGACCGCCTTCGGGCATTCACGGTAAAGGTCTTTTGCTTTACACTCCGCCCTCTGTCTATCACTGCACCGCCCGCAATCTACCCCTCTGGTATGCTGGTAGTATTCCCGCCAATATTGTGCCACCGCAAAGTGAGCCACCCTCACCAGTCCCGCTTCCGTCAAAGGCTTGCCATTAGCTTGATACTTTGCCCTGACCTTCGCCATCGTCAAAAACAGGTCGTGGAGAAAGTCCTGACGCTCATCTGGTTTGACACGGCGGAGAAAGCCTTTAACCACCTTGTAAAACGTCGCCCAATCGCCGTTGAGATGGTCATAGCCGTTGGGATGAAAGCCGTTGCCTTGATAGCCGTTACCGCCTATGGTATATTCAGCGTAGTCTAGCATCGTGGAACACCCCCTTTGTTAGACTTGCCCTAGCTCGGTTAAGCGCTGGCTAGGGCGTTTTAATTTAGCCACAGGGCAAGGCTCTGGACACGGCGTATTCGGTTTTTAAGGTGCCTTTTCTTTTTTACAGCTTCATCATCCAACAAAAAGTCCTTTCGTCATATTAGAAAAAGCAATTGCTTTATCCTCCCCCTCCGGAGATAGCAGTGACAAAAACAAAAAGATTTTGCCTGCTTCGTGAAGCTATCCAGATGCAGAAGTTATATCTGTGCGACGAATTGTTGTATAATGCCCTCAAGGAGGCGCTTGCTTTAGATAATGGCGTTGAGCGAAGCTGATACCAGGGCTAAGCTGATTGACCTTACGGTACATTAGAGGGGCTAGCCGGAAAACCTCATCCAGGGAGGAAACGACCGCATCATGGTTGACCGACGAAATTGGATGCAAAGGAAAATGTCCCTTGGGAGATTATTGTAAGAGAAACCCTGCTTAGAGAGCTTATTAACTTCGGGAGGCATATCATGGGTACTTGGCATAAAATAATATTTTGGTGACTGTCGGAAGATGAGTGAGATTCAAGATGAGAGTGTGCACCTAATGGTAACATCACCACCTTACTATAACGCACCTTTTGATTATCCCGACCTATTCACCAGCTATAGTGACTTTTTGGACATGGTGCGGGACTTCGCCAAGGAACTCTATAGGGTGTTAGCGCCGGGGAGGATTGCAAGCTTTGTTACTGATGATATGCTAGTCGATGGGGAAAAATATCCAGTGGTGGCCGATATAACTACCATCATGCGAGAGGCTGGCTTCCGGTATAGAGACAAGATTGTTTGGAAAAAACCTGAAGGATATACGCGAATTAGCCGAAGAAGCGGAGTTGTTTTGCAGCATCCTTATCCAATGTATTTCTATCCGGATAATATTCAGGAGAGTATCCTTGTATTCCAGAAAGGTAAATTTGATTACGCTTATATTAAGACACTCCCGCAGGATGTGCTAGAAAGGTCCCGCATCGACATAGGAGAGTATCAAAGAAACAAATGGTGGCTGACAGTCTGGGACATCACGAATGTCTTGCCCCTAGAGGGTAGATTGGAGAAGGGCATCGCAGCTTTCCCAGACGAAATTCCCAATCGACTAATAAGACTGTTCAGCTTTGCGGGAGAGACAGTGTTGGACCCGTTTTTGGGCTCCGGAACAACGAGCAAGGTCGCTAGGGACCTGGAACGAAACAGCGTTGGGTATGAACTAGACCTAGAGCTCATTGACGTGGTTAAACAAAAGCTAAACTACGAACAGCTGACTTTCTCATGCGATAGTGTAGAATTTGTCGTTCGGCAGGATGCCAAGAGACTAAGAACTAACCTACAGAAGCAAGTTGCAAAGCAAAAATCGGTAACAAACAAGTCGCGCAAGGGGCAGAAGTTGCTTGAGTCTACTACTTCTAATCCTTCTTGAAACCGGGAGACGTCCACAGAGAATACAGCACTGGAGGGATTTCCCGTGAGAATAACTGCCAACATAACCGCCGTAAGATACAAACCACTTTTGTGTAGCAAATTACAGCTTTTTGACTATGGAAAACTGGAGGAAGCCGTATCACAAAAAGCTTCATTTCTATTAAAAACGAGGGGAGCCGGAAGCATTGCCTTAAGCTGGTGGGTTTCCCCCAAACGAACGAGGTCTTACCCATACGCAAGGGTATATGATACTCTGGGTTTCTCTGGCAAGAAAGTGACAATCATTCCGGTAATGAAGGACGAAGGCAAGGATGGCGACAGAGATTTCTTACAGTGGGACACGATTTCCCTCATGAGTTTGCTTGGTGTTTATGTGATATTAGGTTATTACGTGGAGGCAGTCCCTAATGCTGACTATAGGAACAAGATAACAAGCCAACGCTTCAGCTTCCCAGAAATCAAAGCAAAAATGGAGGAGTTGCTTTCATATCAATCTGATGCCCTGCACTGGAATATATCCCAAATAGAGCAAGTGGGAGAAATTGCAGAAAAGGCACTTCAAGCGTACAAGCAGATTTCAGAGACACTCAAAATCGAAATGCATTCTAACGCTAGCGCTTTGAAGCGGATACAGGAATTGTTGAAGGGAAGAAATGAGTTTATGAATCTATCACGAGGATTGGCAGAAAAGGCATAGAGAAGAGAGAGTATGACAACGCAACCAAAAGAAAGACTGGCGGGAACAAAGGCTACCCTGACGATAAGAAACTACTTTGGTGGGAATTACTTTCTTACGGCCGATGAAGCCTGGATAGAAGGCGATAACTTATATCTTGCCGAAGGAAAGCACGCAAAAGGCGACACCCTGCCATCAACAGGAGATATAAAAGATGGACTCTTAAAAATGATACTATTCACAAATCTGGAGGATGTTAAGGTAGAGGGACACACCTATAATCGCATTGCTGTTCTGAAGCTCACGACAGGTTCACGGTTGAGTGAGTATCGATTGAGGGAGAGTGAAAGTCGGCTGATGAACGTACTCAGACAAGAAGCTCAAATCAACCATTTCAGGATAGCAATCAATGATAGATTTGTAGTATAGCGCTTTTGGTGCTGGCATTGAGTTTCGGCTTGACTTAAGTAACACGATAAAATTACCTCTTTCTCTTACTATAGTAACTGCGGTTACTTCGCTTCTCTTTAAAATAAGCAGCATCATATTCCGGGTATAGCAGCCTCAAAGGATTGCTCACCTCAGCCAGGGTAGCCTTCTTCCCAGCCTCGGTCAGCCGATAATACACCCGTGACGGTGCCGGTGGGTATGAGTCTTGTATTCCGCTGGGCTCAATTTTACCAGTTTCTTCCACCCACCCCAGCCTCTTGAGATGCCCGAAATAGCGGCAGAAGCTGGAATAACGCATCTTGGTCAGCTTATATGGAATCCGGCTGAGGTAGCGCTGTAACCGTTCTTGAGCTTCTTCAGCGGTAAGCGGCGGCAGTCCTTTTCTTTTCCGTTCCTCCTCATCCAGGGCAACGGCATCCTCGGCATAGGCGCGGTGTAATGCCGTCTTGTACTGATAGTGGATATCCACCATCGGCGCGCCAATATCCGGGTCTATCTTGGGGCTTCCCTCCGGGCTGTTGCCCTTGAGAAACTCAACGATAAACCAGGCACAGCCAAAGGGACGCATAAACCCGCCAATTGGTGGTCTAAGCGGCATTGTCATGGTTGACCTCCGGTATGATTATTTCTTTTCTTCCTGGGCGAAGTGGACTTTAGCCTCGATGTTCAGCGCCGTCAGGGTCATGTTCAGGAACTGGGCGTAGTTGGTAATAAAGGATAAGGTGCTTTCCGACGGCGTCACATTGACCTTGATGCGGATGATGCCGCTCGCCGGGTGAACGTCAATAATGGCATTACCGGCAAGCCCAGCCTGCCTGGCATATTCCCGTGACTGGTTCATCTGCCCTTCAATGTTAAACATCGCCAAATGCCTCCTTTACTTCATCTTCGGTCGCCTGCCCCGGACCAGGCTGGGGCGATTGAAAGCCGGGTTGACCGGGCGGTGGCTGTTGACCTGCTGGCGGCTGCATGGGCTGACCGGGCATACCCGGCATCATCCCCATGCCGAAAGCGCCCATAAACCGGCTCATCATCTGCTGAAGATAGGGCTCAAGCAGCCTGGTCACCATAGCGCCCATCGGATTGGGTGAGACATTAACCACCTGCTCCTTGACGGCAGAAAGTATTTGCGGCATGGCGGAGCTGAGAGTCTGCTGAGCCGCGAGTTGAGCCACCTCGACACCGCTGCCCTGAATTGCCCGGGCGGCTTCGACCTGTGACCGCTGCCAGGCGTTCAGGAGGTCGGTTAGAGGTTTTACCGCCTCGTTAAACAGTCTCAAGCCCATCAGAGGCACGCTCATGCCGGCCATGAAGATACGGCGGTCCCGGGTGTTGCCGTCGAAGATTTCGGCAACCTCGCTCTCCAGCCACTCCGGTAGCACGGATTCTTTCTCCCGACGCACCAGCAGGCTGCCGTCACGCGGTGAGGATGGCGGCATTTTACCTGCCTTAAACCGCTTGCGGATGCGCTGCCTGACCAGGGATGGTGAATGCCCCCTCGCTTCAATCTCCTTCTGCGTCAGCCCCTCATCCAGGAGCTCATCAACCTCCTGACCGAGATTTTCCTCTTCCTGCATTCTTTCTTCTTCCATTACGATTCCTCCTTCTACTTCGTTTACTGCTGTTTGTAGTCCATCGCATAGATGGTGCGTTTTACCTCGCATAGCCAGAAAACATATTCACGGCTATGAGTTGTCCAGCTATGCGGGCATTTCGAATTACCCTGTCATCCACTCGGTAGGGGGTGACCCCCTCTATACCCTGCACATCGCTGAAACATCCTTCCCTAGAGCGTCCCTGTTCTTGACCGGGCCATGGGAGAGCCACTTCACAAACACCTTGAAGCCTTTTTCGTCATCCTCAAGCCAGGACTCCGGCAGTATCACCTCAAAGGCATCAAGGGCGTTGGGCACAAAACGCAGGTTGAGGTCAACCGGTTTAGCCCCAGCTCTTTAACCACCTCCCGCGCCTCATCGATGGTGTGGGCAGTCCGCCGACCCTCTCCCACTGGGAATCTTCACTATCGTTTTTCTTCGGCGGTAGCTTCCAGCCTCTTGAAGTGGTGATAGGTTTATGACGGAAGGTGGCGGCATCCATCGCCACCTTGAGGACGCCGTTACGGATAGATTGAGGCAGTTCCACCCCATCGGGGTTTTGACTGGAGAAGACCACCAGCTCTCCGGTCTCCAGCTCCAGGCGGGCGAAGTCGGCCTTAAGGCGCTGGAGGCGCTTGTAGAGCGTGCCCCTTTCCTTCTTTGATGATAAGGTGGTGAGGTAAATATGCTCTGCCTCGGTGAATATGGGGTATAGATGCTCCAGCCACTTCTTTTTTGAGGTAAGGGCCGCAGACGACGTAATTCCAGTGGCCGTCGAGAACGCTGACCACGCGTTGACGGCATTTATCCTGGCGGTGGCGCAGGTGGACCGGCATGCCACAGCGGCGGGTGGGGACTTCTGCCGTCTCCCAGGTATCCCAGGCCGGGGGTTCGGGAACAGGGATGTCCGAATTATTCGTTGTAATAGTATCTGCAGTCAATAGATAAAGACTTCTGGGGAGCCCTATCACCCGTACCCTCACGGTCGGGATGAAAGGGACACCAGGTAGGATTTTCGCCGGGATAAACTCCCAGCATGGCAAACAGAGTGCGAAACTCCTCCTGCTCGGCAGTGGTGGCGACAGGTAAGGTCTGTTGACGGGATGTGGTTTCCGGTGCAGGTTCCCTCTGTTTCGGCGGTTTGGCAATCCTATCGCCTAGAAGCTCTTTGACGTCGATAACGGGAAGACTGCCATTGAGCGGGATTTCAAAGGTATACTCCGGTCCTTTGGGATGGATTGAAGGTGGGACCACCACCAGCCTTTTTAGCCCCTTGACCTCGATGCCGTCCACATCGAAACCTTCTACCGGCTCTTTCGGCTTGAACCAGATATGGTAGCCCCGGCCGGTATGGACGACGGGGGCACCTTTAAGAATACCGTCGTTTTCCTGGACAAACTTCCGGTAGTTCTCTGGGTTACCGAAGTCCAGGGCATGGAAGTGCTCATCACAGCGGATGGCCCAGTTGACACCCCGGTCAATGAACGTCCTCAAGTCTTCGTCGCTGAGCTGGTAGCTCTTCCACTTCACCAGCGGCTTCTTGGACCGGGACTTGAGCGGGATTAGACTGAATCCTTTTTCGCGGTATGACCTGAGCAGCTGGAGGGCTTGAGTGCGGTTCATCGGGGCACCTCCAGGCTCAGTCTAAAAGTGCAATTGCCTAAAGCTGACCGGACTCCCTCTCAGGCGCTCTATCGCCGGAGCCAGCGCTACTCGTACCTCAGGGCTTCGATGGGGTCAAGGCGCGAGGCATTCCAGGCGGGGTAGAAGCCGAAAAATAACCCCACGCCCAATGAGACCACCACGGCGAGGACGATGATGTCCGGAGAAAGGAGGGTGGTCATCACCTTAAGCCGTGAAAGGAGCAACGATGTCCCGCAGCCGACGACGACCCCGATGACACCGCCGGTGAGGGTGAGGAAGGCTGACTCGGTGAGAAACTGCCCCCAGATATCGCGTTCCCGTGCCCCCAGTGCTTTAAGAATGCCTATCTCCCTGGTCCGTTCTAGGACTGAGACCAGCATGATGTTCATCACCCCGATGCCGCCGACAAGTAAGGAGATGGCTGCCACGGCGCTTAAGAAAAGGGTCATGGTGCCGGTGGCTTCCGATAGTGCCTGGGTGACCGCCTGCACCGAGGTGATGCTAAAGTCATTCTCGGCACCAGGGGCGAGACGGTGGCGGGAGCGAAGCAGTTCGGTGATTTGTTGAGTAACAAAGTCCAGCTGGCTCTGGTCGGAGACCTTCAGCGCTATTGAGGTTACCACGCGCTCACCGCGGCTGGTCCGTGGCTGAGTGACCATCTGTTGCATGGCGGTGAGCGGGATGATCGCGGCATCGTCGGGCGAAGCCCAGACTGCACCTTTGCTCTTCAGGACACCCACCACGCGGACGATATTGCCGCCGATGCGCATCTGCTGCCCCACCGGGGACTCATCACCGAATAGCGTCTGCTTCACGTTGGCACCGAGCATCGCCACCCTGCTACCCCGCTGATGGTCATAGTCGGTAAAGAAGTCGCCCTCGGCAATCTCCAGGCTGTACAGAAACGCATACTCCGGTGTGGTGCCGATGACCTGGGCATTCATATTCTGGTTACCGGCAACAAGCTGCTGGTACGCAGAAAAAGTCGGTGCTAGCGCAGCTATGTAGGGTATCTGCTCTCTTATTGCTTCGGCATCTTCCAGCGTGAGGGTGCTGGCGCTGCCGAAGCCCCCCCTGACACCCCCGGCCATCGTAATCCCGGGGCGGATCCCAATGAGGTCAGCCCCCAGTCCCTGTATGCGCGACATTATCTGCGCCTGTGCCCCTCTGCCTATGGACATGAGGGCGATCACGGCAGCGATGCCGATGACGATGCCCAGGATGGTGAGAAAGCTGCGCAGTTTATGTGTGGCTATGCTTGTCCAGGCACTGTATGCCGGGTCAAGCCATTTTTTCACACCCTTGAGCCTTGCTAGCTGCCGTTTCATGTCCTCTCCTCGGATACCACCAGCCCGTCCCTGAGGCGGATGATGCGCTGGCAACGCAGGGCAACATCGGGGTCATGGGTGATCATCAACAGGGTGATCCCCTGCTCCCGGTGCAGCTCGGTGAGCAGGGACAGTATCTCCTCTCCGGACTTGCTGTCCAGATTGCCTGTGGGCTCGTCGGCTAGGATCACCGGTGGTCTTTTCACCAGCGCCCGGGCGATGGCTACCCGCTGCTGTTCGCCGCCAGAGAGCTCGGTAGGGCGGTGGTTAGCCCTGTCGGCGAGCCCCACCCGCCGCAATGCCTCCATGGCAAGGTCGCGGTCGTCGATGCCGGCATATTTAAGTCCCAGCTCCACATTGGCAAGCGCCGACAGCCGGGGCAACAGATTGAAGGTCTGAAAGACAAAGCCTATCTTCTTTGCCCTGATGGCAGCCAGCTCCCCGCTGCTCAACGAGCTGACCTCCTTGCCATCGAGGTAGTAGCTGCCGGTTGTGGGTCTGTCCAGACAGCCGATTATGTTGAGCAGCGTGGTCTTCCCCGAGCCGGACGGGCCCATTATGGCTAGCAACTCTCCCTGTTCTACGGAGAGGTCTACGCCTTTGAGCACCTGGAGATCTCTTTTCCCCAAAGTATAGGTCTTGGTTATCTGCTGGAGCTTGATCATCTGAACATCATCATGGGTGGACGCTGTGTCTGCTGGGTCGATGTCGGCGTGGATGAGGTGCTAGCTTTGACGATCAGTACCTGCTCACCTTCGCTGACGCCCTCGGTTATCTCAGTATACTGCCAGTTGCTGACCCCGGTGACCACCTCCCGTTTCTCGGTGACCTCGCCGTTGAGCACCTTGACGTACGACTTGCCGCCCTCTTTGACGATGGCGCTATTGGGCACCAACAGCACATCCCTTCTTTCGTTGACGAAGATGGTGGCGGTTACGGTGAGTCCCTCTTTGGGCTGGAAGTCAGCCATGGAAATAGCCGGCTTGGCTGTCTGCTGCTGGTACCGTTGTGCCACCCATTGCCTAATTTGCTCCAGGGTGATACGCCCCTCCTCCACTGCTTTCCTCACCTGCTCTGGCAGCATCTCCAGCGTTATCTGGGACGGTGAGCGCTGCTGTGCTACCACGGTCTCGCCGGTGACGAGTTCCAGCCGTACCTTGTAGTTGACCACATTTTGCTGGATGGTGGCAGCAGGGGAAATGCGCTTCACCCTGGCGGGGAAGCTGATACCGGAGACGGCATCCACCTGCACCGTTGCCCTTGCTCCTGGCTTCAACTGGAAAACGTCCATCTCGCTGACCAGCACATCTACCTCTAGCTTGGCCGGGTCGAGCAGGCGGATGGCAGCGGTCCCTGCACTCACCTGGTTGCCGGTAGAGATATTGACCGCGGCTACCAGACCGTCGAAAGGTGCTACGATGGTTGCTTCATCGAGCTGCTGCTGTGCTTCCTGCAGCCTCCGTTTGGCAAGCTCGAGCTGGAGCTCCTTTATCTCGATGTCCAGCGGGTCGGGGGCGGAGAGGATGCGGTCACCGGAGGCGGTGGTGGTCGGCTGTTTCGCCTTTTCCAGGCTGTACTGTGCCGATTTCACATTTATCTGCGCCTGGATGAGACTTTGCTCTAGAGTCGAGGTGTCAAGCCTGGCAAGCACCTGCCCCTTTTTTACCTCGTCTCCCATCTCCACCAGCACCTCCTTCACCTTCCCCGAAGCGCCGAAGGAAAGATTGACCGAATTGGGCATCTGCAGGTTTCCTGTAGCGGTGATTTCTACCACGAGGTCGCCTTTTCGCACTGTGGCCGTCTGAACGGTCGGCTGGGGGGAGTTGGTCTTGGAACCGCAGCTGGGAAACAGGAGGCCAGCCAGAATAACTGCCAGCCCAAATGCTATTACCGCTTTAGTCCTCATTTCTACCACCTATCGTATATTTTCCTGCTTTAGTATAATATCTCAGCAAATTCTATTCAGCGATTGTTAAGAACCTATTAAATCGGGGGTACAGCAGGTCCGTCACCTCCCGCTATATATTAACAGAAATTTAACTTTTTGTATTTATCCTAATGACGATGTCTTTTGTCCATATCCCGGAGCGGGTTCGGAGATGAGATACTGGCCCGTCTTGCTTCTGGCACTCATCGTCTCCCTAGGTCTTTTCTTGCCCCGGGCATCGGGTGAGGGGTTGGGGCTGCCCCTGAAGTGGAACGTGGTGGAGGCGCCGGGGAGGAGGGGCGGCATCATCATACCCAACTCCGAGGTCAGCCGCATCGCTGTGGGGCGCGGCGTAGTCTATGCCATAGATAGCCGGGTGGGAGGCGTCTATCGCTCGGAAAGTGGCGGCTCCACCTGGAGCGAGATAACGGCTAATCTGGCGTCTGCGGGGGTAGCACTGCCGGCGCAGGAGGTGGCGGTGTGCCCCGACAGGCCAACCATAGTGGCGGTGGTGGACAATAACCGGAAGAAGGTCTATGTGTCCAAAGACAGCGGTGCCACTTGGGAGGACACCAACCTCACCATTTCCGCCACCGCTGAAATTCGTTGCCTTGCCCTGTCGACTTACCGCATGAGCGGTGATGAGGTAATTTGTGATATCGCTGTGGGCACCAGGGATGGTGGCAACGGCAAGGTCTATGTCAGGAGCACCTCGGCTTTCAGCTCCTGGCAGGACCAGGGGTTAAGTCAGGGCGATGTCTGGGCGATAAAGTTCTCGCTCACCTATTCCCTTCAGGCGGCCATCGCGGCGGTGACTGCCGATGGCGCTGACACCTGGCTCAGCATCGGTAGCCGCGATATCGCCAACAATTCCACCCAGTGGAACGCAACTGCTGGGCTTGTCGGTTATCCTCAACAAGTCGAGGACGGAGGCGACTCTCCGGATAAAAACCAACTTCTGGGCGCTGATTTAGATATGCCCGCCGACTTTAACCTCGTCCAGCCCTGCGTATATGTGAGCACAGATAGCACAACCCTCGGCCTTCAGGTCGGCATCTACCGGATAGAGGGCGTTGCTGCTACCGTCACCTACTTTAGCGGAAGCTACGGGAGGATTTATAGCATCGCTCACTATGGCAAGAAGCAGCAGGGGAGGCTGGTGGCGGGCGAGGTCACGGGGGCAGGCTTTCAGGTAAAGGTGTGGTGGACGGATAGCGCCTACCCCGGCTACGGACTACCGGCGACGCTTCGCCAGGCGACACAGCCGCCGACGGGACCGGGCAATGCTTTTGTCCGCTGGAGCTATGATGGCACGGTGGCTTACTGCGGTACCAGCGGCACATCAGCTAACGATGAGAGCGCTTTTTCGTCCAGCTTCGACTTCGGGGGTACCTGGCAGCAGCTCAGCCTGATAGACACCACCATCAATATTTCCGACATCGCCCCAGCGCCCGATTCCAAGAGCCTGTTTCTCGCCAGCTATACGGAACACGGTCCCGAAGGTGTTTGGCGCAGCGCCGGCGAACCGCTGGGGCAATACTGGGGGCGGGTGCTCTCCCTCGACACCACCACCGATAGAGTGATATTGAGGCAAAGCCCTAACTATCTGGAAGATTACACCATCTATGCTGTGGAGGTGGGTGATACCGGGACGCCGTACAATAAGATGGCGGTATCGAACAATCGCGGCAATTTCTGGCAGCACCGCCCCGTGCCCGGACCGGTCATCGATTTTGCCGTTGAGGACAGGGACAGCTTCTATGTCGCCCTGCCCTACGGGCGGGTGCGCAAGGACACAACCGCCGGTGCTACCTGGGTCAGGCCTGCGGTGGGCTGCTTTCCGCGGAGCGTTTCTGAAATCAACATGCTCAGCATACCCTGCCCCGGACACCTCCTGGTGGGGAGCCGTGATGGGCGGGTGGCCTATTCCACCGACGGCGGTGAAAGCTTCACCGAGATAGAGCCGGTGGTGGGCAATGACCCCAGCCGCGTGGGCGATGTGCAGGTGGTAGCCGATGCCCGCTATGCAGCTAACGGCATAATCTATGCCTCGGACAACATAAGCGACAAAGGCATCTGGCGCTGGACCATCGGCGTCTCTCGCGAGTGGGAGCAGATAGACAAGGTGGTCACCGATCTGGGGGCGGGACGGTGTGTGGTGGGGCTGGCGGTGGGGCAGGAGGGGACCCTGTATGCCGCTTCCAGTGAGAATGTCACCTGCTATAGCGGTGGCATGGGGCGCTCGCTTAACCCCGGCCACGGGGAGCTCAGTCAAATCGAGTGGGACATCCTCAACCGCACACTGCCCACCGGTGCCGCCTTCAATCCGCTGGCGGTATTCCACCACAACCTGCCCCACCTCAAAATATCCGATGAAGGCGGGCGGAACGTGCTCTGGGCGGTCGATACTGCGAACCGACTCATCTACGCCTTTGAGGACAATATCTGCCGCAGCGGTCCGGTGGTGGTGCCCACGGGCGAAATAGGCTGCGATGCGGTCTCCGGCAGGGCGCAGGAGGTGGACTTTTGCTGGGAGCAGCTTTCCCTGGCCGATGCCTATGACATCGAGATCGCCAAGGACAGCGATTTCAGCATCAAAATCGTGGACCAGGCGGGCGAGCACGCCTGGGAGGGCTTTCTGTTCCCGGTCGATGTCACCAGACCCTGTGTCTTTTTCCCCGCCGGTGGGCGGGCAGCCGCCCTGTCATACGTGGCCCGCTCTGACGAGGCGAAGAAAGCGCTGGTGACCACGATGGCTGAGGGGTCAGCCATCGGACGTTACGGTCAGCTTGAATGCGGTCACAGCTACTACTGGCGGGTAAGGGTGCGCCATGCCGCGACCACCGAGACCATCAGGAGCCCGTGGTCGGAGGTGAAAAGCTTCACGGTGAAGACAGGCTTGCCGGTAAATTCAAGCTATTGCGGCGTGCAGCTGCTAGCCCCGAAAAACGGGGCGGTCGGCTACCCGGTGAGTTCGGTCCCCTTCTCCTGGGCACCGCAGCCAGGGGTAACCAGATACGAGTTCCTGCTGGCTGAGGATATGGACTTCAACAAAGTCGTCGCGCACGTCACCACCGTCAGCACGGTCTACACCTACGAGGGCTGGCTCAAATATCAGGCGACCTATTTCTGGCGGGTGCGTCCCTTGGAGGTGGGCGCTCAGACCTCTCCCGGCGACTGGAGCCCCACATTTTGTTTTCAGACTGAGACGATTGAATTGCCCGCAGTCCCGGCGGTGGTACCCTCGGGTGTACCGCTCTGGGCGTGGGTGGTGATCGCCCTGGGCAGCGTGTTGATAGCGGTGACCGTCGGGCTACTCTTCCTGTGCTAGCTGCCTATCCCCACAGGTCTTTAGCCACGTCCTCCAGCCCCAGCTCCACCAGCTTCTCCCTGGTGGGCTTACCCGTCTCCCAGTCCCACTTTCTGAAGGCGTAATACTCCTTGAGCAGAGTGTCCATGTCCGGTGACTTACCTGCGGTGGCGCCTTCGTTCAGGGGCTGGATACAGATGCGCGGCATCTCATCTTCCTTTCTGGTGAGCCCCAGCTTATTACTGATCGCCCGCTTGATATTGACCGACCTCTCGCCGGCGGTGCCCAGGTAGGCCGGGGCACAGGTCCAGCCAGTGACGGCGCTGGCTGTGGCAAGTGGGATCAGGCCTTTGATCAAGGGGTCTGTGAACCAGTAGCTCATCGTACCGCACCTCCCTAGAGTTTTCCCCCTTGTTCTAGCACTATATTTTCGAGAGTCAATAGGGATGGAAAAGCTTGTTCCACCTTCTTTCACGGACAGCCCCGAACAAGTCGCGGAAGGCAAAAGCCTCGACTTCTGCAACAAAAACAAAAAACGACAGTACCTGTCGCACCAGTATGCTATAAAAGTGCTATAAAAGTGCTATAATGAAACAGACATCGTTGTATTGGGATTTGGGGGCAACAGTGGGGGACGGCAGAGCTACCGGCCGTGCAATACGTTTTGTCCAAATCCAACATTTCCTTCACCAGTACCCGCGTGGGCTGACCACTACAGAGCTGGCCCAACTTTGTGGGGTCTCCTGCCGCACCATTCAACGTGACCTATTGATGCTGGACACAGAGCTCCGCGTACCGCTGTCCAAAGAAGGCAGACGCTACCGCATTACCGGAAGTTACATATTGCCGCCGCTCACCTTTTCTCTTTATGAAGCTGTAGCCGTGTTCCTGGCGGCGCGCCTTGCCTTACGGCAGACGGACAAAGACAACCCGCACATGTGGCAGGCGCTGGTGAGGATAGCCGACGCGCTGCCCTCGCATTTAAAAGAACGGCTGAAAAAGGAGCTTGGCTCTATTAAAGGCAAAGCTCCCAGCGTCGATTTTGTCCGCGTTTTTGGTATTCCCCACGCATGTGGGGGTGGACCTAACGTAGTGACCCATCAACCCAGACTTATTCTGTATTCCCCACGCATGTGGGGGTGGACCTACTGGTCTCCACATTCTTTTTATCATATCCAAGTATTCCCCACGCATGTGGGGTGGACCGATGTGGGGCTGAAAAGCTAAAGAGGAGGCGAAATTATGATGCAGCAGTACTGCCCAAATTGCGGTGTCAGGTTGCCTCGGAGTTATGATGAAAGGGGCGTGGACTGAAACTACAGGTGTTGTGGGCTAAAGGTGGCGGCAGGCTTTTTTGAGCAGTGACTGGGCGGCTTCCTGAGTGAGCTCACCTTGCTCGAAGGATCGCACTACCTGCACCACGGTGTCCCTTATCCTTAGGGAAGTCAGCCCTTCCTCGCTCGGGGGGAAGGTGGGGAAGGTGGGGAACATCTTGGCTATTTCCCCCCGGTTGCCACGGGTGAACTCCGTAATCGGCCTCATCAGGAGGTCTTTTTGTTCTTTGTCCAGCGGTGCTTCGGACAAGATGCGGTGACAGAAATGGTAGCGGCACTCCCGGGGCCTTATTTCGTAGATGGGGCAGCCGTGGAATGCCGGGGAGTATAGGAGGCAGCCCGCCTCCCGACAGCATATGCCGCCGCATTCCGGGCACTTTTGTTTGCTCGCCTCGTTAAGGGCGCGGATGAGCCCGGCTATTTCTGTACCGAGCAGTCTCTCAAATTCTTCATCGGTGGGGAATACTTCGGAAGGTCTGATTGAAGGTCTCATTGTTTTTGTCCTCACAGGCGGTATCGTCTTGCACCGGTCAGCCCGGGTGCCCCTGCCCCGGTCCTCTATCAGAGATTGTAGCCCATCAGCCGGGGCAATGACCAGCTGCTGGTCTGCCGCATGCCTGCCTCAGGCCCCCGGGCTTCCCTCCCGGGCGCCAGCGCTGTCTCTGGCTGCGGCGTCATGCGCTGGCACTCGGGCAAAGAGGGGTGTCAGTCTTTGTCGTGGGCCTACCTGACGAGTACCAGTGTTGAGCTGGTGCAAATGGATCGGTGACACCGATGTCTGGTTTGCCCTCACCCTAACCCTCTCCCTCAAAGGGAGAGGGTAAGACGTTGGCAGCAGCGGATTTCCAGCCGAAAGACCACCCTCTCCCTCAAAAGGAGGGGGTAAGACAAGGAGGGAGGAAGCCTGCTGTTCTGGTCTGAGGACTGAAAACTGAAGTGTCACTGGTCTAGTGGGCGAGTAAGAGCGTTTGACCGGTGTAGCTGGGTGACCTATAATAGTGGCGGCTTAAAGCCGTAAGAGGTAGCACGTATCGGTCTGCAGTGTGTACGCCACAGAAGCCACGGGGAAATGGTAGCCATCTCTCGGAGTGCGGGCCTGTGTGGCTAGAGAGGGGCGCAGAGCTGGCTATCTTGTCCGCAGGCAATAATAGCAGGAGCATTTTCTGCCGTTTGTTCTCGTTCCACCGAGCGCTGTGCGGGGGGTTGCCTTTTGTTTAGGTTCTCGCTCGTTCCCAGGGAGAAGAAGTTCTTTGTGCTGTTTCAGCAGAGTGCCCAGAACGCTCTGAAGACGGCGCGGCAGTTCCAAGACATGCTCAATACCTGGGAAGATATCCGGGAGAGGGTCAGCGTGATAACCGCCCTGGAACATGAAGGGGACGCTATCACCCATCAAATCGCCGCTGAGCTGCACCGTACCTTCGTTACTCCCTTCGACCGCGAAGATATCGCCATGCTGGCAAACTCCCTCGATGATATAACCGACTTTATTCATTCGGCAGCAGATGCCATGGCCCTGTACAGGATCGAAACTCCCACCCAGAGGGCGAAGGAGATGGTGGATATCGCGGTGCAGGCTATAGCCGAGGTGGGAGAAGCTGTCTCTGAGATCGAAGGGAGGATCGATAAGGAGAAGTTGCTCAAACGTTGTGTGGAGATAAACCGGCTGGAGAACGTGAGCGATATTCTGTACCGCTCTGCTATGGCCGAGCTATTCGCCGACTGCAATGATTTCGCCCATGTTATTAAATGGCGCGAGATATATGAGTGCATTGAGAACGCGGTGGATAGGTGCGAGGACGTGGCTAATATCTTAGAGGGCGTCGCTCTCAAGTACGCTTGAACTTGTTGAGGCGAGAAGCATCGGTGCTGTGCCCACCGGCACCGGTATGGGACAGTAGTACGTGGAGATAAGTTTTTCGCTGGCGATAGTGCTGCTGCTGGTGCTGGCAGCAGAGTTCGTCAATGGCTGGACCGATGCCCCCAATGCCATAGCCACAGTGGTGTCCACACGCGTGCTTTCGCCGTACCAGGCAGTGCTGATGGCCGCGGTAATGAACATACTGGGGGCACTGCTGACAGGCACTGCGGTGGCAGTCACCATCGGCAAGGGGATCGTCCAGCCGGAGGCTATCTGTCTCAGCACCGTGGCTGCCGGTATGCTGGCAATAGTGGTGTGGAGCACCATAGCCTGGTGGTTCGGTCTGCCCACCAGCGAGACACATGCCCTGGTAGCAGGACTGGCAGGCGCCGGCCTTGCCTACGCCGGGCCATCCGTCCTGCTCTGGGAGGGGTGGCGTAAGGTGCTCATCGGCCTGGGGTTGTCTACTGTAGCGGGCTTCATCTTCGGTTATCTGGTGATGAACATCATCTACCGGCTTCTGTCCCGGGTCAACATGACGAGAGTAAGGCAGGTGTTCGGTCGGTTGCAGATACTTTCCGCCGCTTTTATGGCTTTTAGCCACGGGAGCAATGACGGGCAAAAGTTCATGGGCGCTTTTGCCCTGGCCCTGTTCCTCGGTGGGGCATTGTCCAGCGTGCACGTCCCGATCTGGGTTATCATCATCTGTGGCGTCGTCATGGGGCTGGGCACCAGCTTTGGAGGGTGGCGCATCATCAGGACGATGGGCTTTCGGCTCACCAAGCTCGAGCCGGTGAACGGCTTCGCCGCTGAGAGCTCCGCGAGCATGGCTATCCTGCTGGCTTCGTTCACCGGCGTACCCTTGAGCACTACCCAGACCATCAATATGGCGATCGTGGGTGTGGGCTCGACGCGCCGTTTTTCGGCGGTGCGATGGGGTGTCACCAACGAGATCGTGATGGCTTGGTTGCTCACTTTCCCCATCTGCGGTGTGCTCGGTTTCCTGTTCGGGCTTGCCCTTAAGCCAATGTTCGCCTGATTTTTTCCGCAATTGTTTCGGGACCATAGCTTTAGGAGTGGTCGATGTGTATAATTAAAGCCAGCAGCCGGGGGTGAAGAGCAAATGGCAATGAGCACACAGTTTAAAGAGAAGTCTGAAGAGATCCACAATGACCTGAAGGAAATGGCCGGTCTGGTGATCAGCGCGATCAATCGCTGCATCGAGGCGCTGAAAAACCGGGACCTTAAGCTGGCACACAAGATCATCGCTGATGACACTATCATTAACAGGAAACGGTTTGCCATTGAAGATAAATGCATTGCGCTGATGGGGGCGGAGCTTTTGCCGGCAAATGAGCTCCGCGATATCGTCTCGGTGTTGAGCATCACCACGGAGCTGGAGAGGATCGGCGACTATGCTGAGGGCATTGCCAAAATAGTGGTGATGATAGGCGATGAGCCACCCCTGAAGCCGCTCATAGACATCCCCAGGATGGCTGAGCTGACCGTCGAGATGATCAATAAGAGCATTCAGGCTTTTCTCAACCGCGATGTGGCGCTGGCAAAACATGTTGTCTCCATGGACAATGTGGTGGACGGACTGTACGACCAGGTGTTCCGCGAGCTGCTCACTTTCATGATGGTCGACCCCAAGACGATAAACCGGGCAACGCGCCTCATCTGGGTGGCGCACAACCTGGAGCGCGCTGCCGATAGGGTGACCAATATCTGCGAGCGGGTGGTGTTCACCGTCAGCGGTAGGATGGAGGACCTGGAGGTCTCCAAGTACTAGTGGCAGCCCCAACCTCTAAGTTGCATAGAACACCGCTTTTGCCAACTTGCTCCTTCTGCCTTGCCCCAGAGTTTGCCCCCAGTGACACAAAAGACAAAAGCCGGCAAAGGTGGTAAAATAGCCAAAACCGTGTGAGGTCGAGCATATGATTGAAGAGCTTTTACCAGATTTCTATCGCATCGAGGTCCCATTGCCGCGCAGCCCTTTAAAGGCTTTGAATTCCTATGTGATCAGGGGCGGAGACAGGTTCCTTATCGTCGACACCGCCTTCAACCGCGAGGAGTGCTGGCAGCCGACGATAGCGGCGCTGGATGAGCTGGGTGTTGACCTGTACAGGACCGACTTTTTCATCACTCATCTGCATGCTGACCATTCGGGGCTGGTGGGCAGACTGGCAAAGCCGTCGTCCAGGGTGTATTTCAGCAAGGTGGAGGCTGCGGTCATCGGCGGTGGCATCGGAGAGGGCGAAGCCCACGGGCACTGGAGGGATATGGCGCAGTACTATCTGGCTAACGGTTTCCCCACTGAGGAGCTGGAGATAGCGCTACAGGGACACCCCGGACGCCGCTATAACTCGAAGCAGTTTATCAGCGTCACCCCGGTGCAGGAGGGCGATACGATCAAGGTCGGCGATTATAAGTTCGTCGGCATACTCACCGCCGGTCATACGCCGGGGCATATGTGCCTTTATGAGCCGGAGAAAAAGGTGCTCATCGCCGGCGACCACCTGCTCATCGACATCACCCCCAATATCACCACCTGGCTGGAGCTGGAGAACTCGCTGAAGAGCTATCTGGACAACTTGAAAAAGGTGTACCAGCTCGATGTCAGGCTGGTACTGCCGGGACACCGGCGTCTGTGGGACGACCACCGTAAGCGCATCCGCGAGCTCGAGGAGCACCACCGCAACCGGCTGGCAGAAGCCTTGACCGCGCTGGAGAGCGGTCCTAAGACCGCCTGGGAGGTGGCACCGTACATCACCTGGGACATCGAGGCTGATTCCTGGGCGGACTTTCCCACCGTGCAGAAATTCTTCGCCGTGGGGGAAACGCTGGCCCACCTGAACTACCTCGAGGGCGAGGGCAAGGTGAAACGGGTGACCAAAAACGGAAAGGTCTTCTATTCTTTGATATAACTCCAAGGAGGTGTGTCATGGATGTCATGGAGGCGATAAAGGGTAGACGCAGCATCAGAAAATACCGCCCTGACCCCATCCCTGAGGACGCCCTGCAGGCTGTCCTGGAGGCAGGGCGCTGGGCGCCATCATGGGCAAATACGCAGTGCTGGAGGTTCATAATAGTCAGGGATGCGGCGACCAAGGCTAAGCTGGCTGAGACGCTCAGGAGCACCAGGGCAGGCAGGCCCAACCCGGCTACCGAAGCGGTGCGCACTGCCCCGGTGGTGATCGCCGCCTGTGCTGAGAAGGGGCTTTCCGGTTTTTACCGCGACGAGAGCGGGCAGAGCCTACCGGCCACGGACAAGGGCGATTATTGGTATATGTTTGATGTAGCTTTAGCGATGCAGAATATGTGCCTGGCGGCGCATTCCCTGGGGCTGGGCACGGTGCACACTGGCCTGCTCGATGCCCGGGAAGCCGCCAGGATGCTGGGGCTGCCACAGAATACGGTACTGGTGGAGCTTATGCCACTGGGATATCCAGATGAGGCGCCGGCGCCACGGCCGCGAAAGGAACTTAGCGAGTTCGTGTTTTATGAGCGCTATCCGGAGAAGACGGCGTAGTGATGCGGTACCGCAGCTACGGTGATGATGGCATCGTGCCGGTGGTGGCAATAATTGTCGTCTGTTTTGCGCTGTACCTGGCGACCGTCATCGCCGGCTTTTTTGGTCACAACCTGATAGATTACCTGGGGATGCGCCCGGCAAGCCTGCTGAGCGAGCCGTGGACCATTTTCACCAGCCTTTTCATGCATGGCGGCATCTGGCATTTGCTGGCTAACATGCTCACCCTCTACTTCTTCGGCACTTTCCTGCACAGGCTGGTGGGCACCGGGACTTTCCTTCTTATCTACTTCGTGGGCGGCATCGTGGGTAACATTTTGTTCATCTTCCTGGGACCATCTTACGCCACAGTGATAGGTGCCTCCGGCGCTATATTTGCCCTGGGAGGGACGCTGGCGGTGCTGACGCCGATGTCCCGTGTCTATATATTCCCGATCCCGGTGCCGGTGCCATTATGGGTGGCGGTCGTCGGTGGTTTTCTCATCCTCTCCTTTGCCCCTAACATAGCCTGGCAGGGGCACCTCGGTGGGCTGGTCACCGGAGTCATCGCCGGCTTCATCCTGCGCCGCCGCAGACGCTTCGTCATCTTTTGACCATTGTCCTATGAGACTGGAGCGCTATTCCAGGGCTGACCTCGAGCGCCTTATTTCCGGCTTTGTTGAGGCGGGGAACGACTGTCTGAGCATCTATGTGGAGCCGGGGCTTTTCCCTCAGTATGTCCTTGACTTGGCGCTGGGGACTGAATGGCAACCCCTGCTCGACGAGGTAAAGTCGGCTGTGTCCAGCACAGCGGTGGCAGGCGCAGCCCGGAGGTACGGCACCGGCGCTGCCATCTTCTGGAGCGATGGTGCTGACAGGTACCTCATCATGCCGCCGTTCCCGCTGGCGGAGAGCCGTGTCTCCACCGGACCAGCCGAGACCTCCCCGCTGAAGGCGGTGCTGGAGAAGAGGTATCAGCTGGGCGTGGTGCTGCTCGCCTGGGGCTCTTATGCGCTGGGCATTTTCGATGGGGACAGGCTGGTGGACTGGAAGACCGGCACCGGCTATATACACAAAAAGCACCGTAAAGGCGGCAGAAGCCAGAAGCGTTTTGCCCGCAGGACGGAGGAGCAGAAGAAGGACTTCCTCAGGAAGGTGGCCAACAGGGTGGATGAAAAATTCAACAGCCTGGCGCTGGACTATATTTTTTTCGGGGGCAACCGCCTGATGCTGAAGCCCCTTGTCCGCGAGTGCCGCTATCTACAATCGAACGCCGCCAGCCTGTCCTCCAGATTGCTGGAAGTCAGGTATGCCGACAGGGAGGCGCTGGTCAAAAGCTACAGAGAAATAACCACCTCGCTGGTGTTCCGTTTTTGATAGCGGGCCTTACTGCTGTCTCCGGGAAAGCCGCTGGACGAGCTCCTGGTAGAATTCCTCAGGGTCCTTCCCCAGGGAGAGCTTCTCCATGGGGCACATGTCCTTACCGTCTGCTGTGGTGATGAATGGTACCAGCCTCTGCAGGCGGTGCTCAATGCCGTATTGCCTTAGGACATCGGCGGCAAGCCGGCTACCCAGCGGGCTGTACACCGCGCCGGCACCCACCTTGATGCACAGCAGCGCTGCTGCCCTGCCCACTATTTTGTCGAACACCACCACACCGGTATAACCGCCGGCGACGGTCCTGGCATATTCCAGTAGCGGCAGCAGTCCGTCCTTTTCCGAGCGGAACACCAGCCTGTAACCGTGGTACACCTGAAGGGCATCGCTGCTGGTGAGGAAATCGGCGAACAGCCCCTGATAATCACCGCCGCCTGTGCTCTGGTTCATTTGAGCAGGACCTCTGTGACCTTTTCTGCCAGCGCCTTGCTTTCGGGGTCATCGGTGACCAGCTCGATTTGTTGGGGCGAGCCCACTCCCAGCCCCAGCTCCACTGCCCTGGCGATCTGTTCCTGTTCGAATACCTTCCCCTTGCTTACCTCGGGTGTGGTGCCCAGCAGCCTCAATATCGCCACGCCCACCGCATCTACCGCCACACGGTCGGTGCCGGCTACAATTACATTGGCTTTGATGCGGGTGCCTCTATCTGGACCACCGTCCACAAAGGCGTCGATGCCGTCCAGCACGACTAGGTCGGGGTTGTAAGCGGTATTTATCTCGGCGATCATCTTACGAATGTGCGGCGAGCTGTGCAGCTCAGCCATGTATGGGTAGCCTTTGCCTGCCACCATGCCCACGGCGTTTTTCAGCGACATGGTGAAGTGTCCGCCGTAGGCATGTGTCTTCAGACAGCAGGTCTGCACGATCGACTCCGCCTCAAGGTAGGCCTTGGGGAAGAGGAAGCCGTCCTTCCAGTGGCTGTCCCTGGGACGGAAGTGCGCCCAGCCGCTCCTGTCCATCTCCTCCAGGTTCAGGATTTCGAAGCCCAGTTCCTTAGCCATCTGGTAGATACCCTTCTTCTTCAACACCTCGCTGGTGGGCTGCAGTGGACCACAACGCTCGGCAAGTGTTATCCTGGTTGCTCCCATCTCCTTGAGCTCAAGCACCAGGGCATGCAATGTGTCGTTGTGGGTAGAGCCCGGCGCCGGGTCGGCGGTGTTGAAGTTCGGCTTGAGCACCACCGCCTTGCCCTTCACCGGGTTATGTTTGAGCAAGGTGATGGCCCTTTTCACGCCCCCGGAGCGGTCCCCGGTGCATACCAGGCTTATCTTTGTCGTCGGTCTGGCTTCGGCTTTGGTCATTGCTCACCCCTTCCTTTACTCAGCCACCATTATAGCCGATGGGGACAGGGCGCACCAATTCCTGGTAGACCTCTGAGCTGGTCCAAACAGATCGGTGACACCGATGTCTAGCTCACCCTCACCCTAACCCTCTCCCTTTGAGGGAGAGGGTTAAAAGATTCTGGTTGGACACAGGGCAATGACCCCTAACCTCTCCCTTTGAGGGAGAGGGTAAAAGAAGGACGAAGGGAAAGCCTGCTGTTCTGGCCTCAGGACTGAAGGCTAAAGTGTCACTGGTCTACTTGACGAGTACAACCTCTTGACAGCAGAATACCTCGTATGGCAAAGTACAGCCATATCGGATGGGGGGACGTCATGAGCAAGTTGGCTGTGATCACCGATAGCACCAGCTGCCTGCCGCAGGAAATTGCCAAGGAATACGATATCCGTGTGGTGCCGCTCTACATCCTCTATCAGGGGAAGAGCTACCGTGACGGCGTTGACATTACGGCGCAGGAGGTGTACAGGATCATGCGCCGCAAGGAGGACCTGCCCACCACGGCCACCGCTGCGGTGGGCGACTTTCTCGAGGCTTTCCGGGAGGCGTCTAACAAGGCGGAGAGCGTGCTGTGCATCACGCTCACCAGCATACTGAGCAAGACCTTCGAGGCAGCCACAGCGGCGAAGAACCTGGCAAAAGAAGAGTGTCCCCAAACAGTAATTGAAGTGTTAGATAGCCGCGCTGTCGGCGGTGCCCTGGGCTTCGTCGTCACCGAAGCTGCAAAGGTGGCAAAAGCGGGTGGAACGCTGTCGGCTGCGGTGGAGGCAGCGAAACGGGTCATGGGCAAAGTAAGGCTCTACGCCATGCTCGACACCCTCTATTACCTTGCCCGTCTGGGACGCATCGGTAAGGCGGCTGCTTGGGCGGGCTCGCTACTGGACATGAAGCCCATCTTGCAGCACTCTCCGGAACACGATGAGGCAATGCCGGTAGCTCGCCCCAGGACGAAGAAAAGGGGCATCGAATGTCTGCTCCAGTTGCTGAGGCAGGGGGTGGGTGGGATGAGGCTCCACATCAATATCCACCATGCCGACGATGTAGAAGAAGCCCAGCGGCTGGCAGAAACGGTGAAGGCCGAGTTCAACTGTGCCGAGGTCTATATCACCGAGTTCACCCCCCTAATGGGGGTGCATACCGGTCCCGGGCTACTCGGTTTCTCTTTCTACGCCGACTAGTTAATGCGACTTGATGCGGTCAGCGTCACCGCTATCGTCAGGTGCCGTCTCGCCGGGAGCTTGCATACCTGCAGCAAAGGCAACGTGTCTCCAGATGTGGCGAGGTTTAACTCCGCACCTTGCCCCGCGCCAGCGAGGCGAAGATGCCCAGAAAGCAGAGCACGGCGAAGATGACGAAGGCGATGTTGAGGCTGGTGATGAAGGTCGGGTGGTATTCCGGGGTTATCTGTACCCTGCCCAGATAGACGGCGAACACCAGCATCACTATTCCCATGCTGAAGGTCATCCCTATTTGGCGCACTGTTGCCAGCACCGCCGAAGCCACACCGTATGACCGCCTCTCTACGGAGCTCATCACCGCATTGGTGTTGGGCGAGGCGAACAAAGCGAAGCCGAAACCGATAACCACCAGGCTGGCGATGATGAACGGCAAGCTGGCGTCTTTGTTCAGGAAAATGAACGGTACCAGCCCGATGGCGGACAGCCCCATGCCGGTCGAGGCGATGACCCTGGGCTCTACCCTGTCTGAGAGCCTGCCCGCCAGCGGTGAGAAGATCGCCTGCACCACCGGCGAGGTCACCAGCACTATCCCTGCCATCTGTGGGCTGAACCCCTTGATGTACTGGAGGTAAAGGCTGATAAGGAAGGCTACGGCGAAGGTGGCGCTGTAGTTTATCAGCGCCGCCAGGCTGGACATAGCGAACACGGTGTTTTTGCGGAACAGCGCTATATTGAGCACCGGGCTGTTTGTCTTCAGTTCCCATCTGACAAAGGCAGCGGCGCCGATGGTGCCGGCGAGGATGAGCCCGACGCCGGACATCTCTGGCAACCGGGTGAAGCCGTACATCACCGTCACCAGCGATAAGCCGTAGACCACCGAGCCGACGATATCGAGCTTTTCGCCCTCGGCTTCAGCCCACTCGCCCTGTAGCTTCCACAGGGCGAAGGCCAGGACTATCAGCCCCAGGGGGACATTGAGCCAGAAGATGCTCCTCCAGCCGAGGTGCTGGGTGAGCAGTCCCCCGATAAAAGGTCCCACCGAAAGCCCGGCATAGACCGCGGCGGCGTTTATCCCCAGCACCCTCCCCCTCTCTTCGGGGGGGAACACCGATGTCAGGATAGCCACCGCAGTGGAGAACAGCATTGCCCCGCCTACCCCCTGGAGGACGCGAAAGGCGATGAGCATAGCCGCGGAGTTTGACAGCGCGGTTAGTGCCGAGCTGACAATGAATGTGACCACACCGTAGGTGAATATCCGTTTTCTGCCGTAGATGTCGGCCAGCCTGCCAATGGGGACAAGGGTCATCGAGGAAGCCAGCAAATAGGCTGTGGCTACCCAGCCGAGCAAGACGGCGTCCATCTTGAGTTCCCTTCCGATCGAGGGCAGAGCAATATTGACGGAGGAGCCCATGAGCGGTGTCAGGAAGGATGCCAGCACGGTTACCAGCAAAGTGGCTGGGCGACTCGGTGCCTTTTGTGGCGTTGGTTCAGCCTGTAACATGAGCATAAACTTGTTGCATTTTACCACTTCGTTGTCCCAGGGAACAAAAGCGAATGGTGACAAACAGCAACCTGTGGTGTATGCTATTATCAACGTCGGAGGAGGATGTGCTCGCATGAGACGACGGGCAGATGCTTATCTGGACATCGAGACCACCGGGCTTTCTCCCTTCTATGACTATATCACCGTCATCGGCGTCCTCCGCTGTAACGGCAGCAGCAGCGAGCTTGTCCAGCTTATTGGAGAGGAAGTGACCCGGGGTAACCTCATCACCGCCCTGGCAGGCGTGGGAACGATCTACACCTACAATGGCAGCAGGTTTGATTTGCCGTTCATCGGGGTTTCCCTGGGCATCGACCTGGCTACGCAGTACCAGCACCATGACCTGATGTACGACTGTTGGGCGTGTAATCTGTATGGCGGTTTGAAGATGGTGGAGAGGCAGCTGGGCATACCCCGTCAACTGCAGGAAATAAATGGCTACGAGGCGGTGCGTCTGTGGTGGAGCTACCTCAGGGGCGGTAACGAGGATGCCTTGAGGCTACTGCTGGAATATAACCGCGAGGATGTGGTTAACCTGAAGGTGCTCCGCGACAGGCTTTTCGGGCTTCGCTGATTGAGCTGGTCCAAACAGACCGGTGACACCGATGTCTAGCTTACCCTCACCCTGACCCTCTCCCTCAAAGGGAGAGGGTAAAAGAAAAAGAAAGGGAGAGGGTAAAACAAGCAGAGAGGAAGCCTGCTGTTCTGGCCTCGGGACCGAAGACTAAAGTTTCACTGATCTACGGGACGAGTACGCTGATTTTTCTTAACCCCACCCAAGGGTATATAATTTAAGCCACGCTTTTTGTTTGCCAGGACCGAGCTTAGGCGCATGGCTCCTATATCACAAACAAAGGGGTTCTACGGGTGGTGGATGCTGTTTTTCCTCTGGGTGGTGTACACCGTACCCATAGGCTTTGCCTTCTATAGTGGTACGGTGCTCTACCCTTACATGACGGCTGAGACGGGGTGGGCGAGGGGCGAGGTGATGGTCGGCGCCACCGGTGTGATGATGTTGTTCGGGCTTAGCAGCCCGCTGGTCGCCTGGATGGTGGGACGGCTGGGTGCCCGGGTGACGCTGGCGATCGGCGGCGGCATCGTCACCGTTGGCAGCCTCATTATGGGCTTCGTGGGGCATGTCTATCCGCTGTTTCTGGCGTTTTCCTTCTTTAACGGTCTGGGAATAGCACTGGCGTCTACCATCCCGGTGCAGACGGTGGTCATCTCCTGGTTCTATGCCCGCAGGGCGCTGGCATTGGGGCTGGTGCTTGGAGGTGGGGCTATCGGTGGCTTTCTGGCACCGCAGGCGGTAAACGCTGTGGTCGAGGCCAACGGCGGTAACTGGCATTTGGGCTGGTTCATCATCAGCGTAGCATCGCTCATCGGCATCGTGGTCTCCCTGACCGCGGTGCGCAACCGTCCCGAAGATATAGGGCAGTTCCCGGATGGGGCGCTTTCTCAGGAGGCAAGCCTTGCCGCTTCCAGACGGCCGACGCGCACCTACCGCACGCCGGTGGAGTGGAAGTTCCGCGATGCCATGAGGACCCGGGCGCTGTGGCTACTGGTCATCGCCGGGGTGCTCGGCTTCTGGGTCTGGGACCTGGTATATAGCCAGGCGCCGTACCATCTGCGGGACAGGGGCTTTGACCCCGAAACGGTGGCTTTTCTTTACAGTTTGGCCATCGGGCTGAGCATAGTGGGACGGTTCGCTGTGGCAGCGCTGGGCGACATCATCGAGCCGCGCTACCTGTTGGCCTTCGGCACGGTGTGCCTTATTGGCGGCGGCATTCTATTCTGGTACGCCTCACCGGAGGTCGAATGGGCAGCCCGCCTTTATCCTCTGCTGGTCGGCTTCGGCATGGGCATGTCGATGGTAAGCACACCGGCAATCATCAGCAACTACTGGGGGCAGACCGCCTTTGCCCCCATCAACGGGCTCATCTCCCCTATCTCGGTCGTCGCTCATGCTGTTATGCCGCCTGTAGCTGGCTTCGTACACGATGTTAAAGGCACGTACTTCCCGGTGCTGGTGGTTGCCCTGGTTGGTGCTGCGCTTGCCATAATAGCCATACTCCTATGCACACCGCCGAAGCCTGGAGATGGAGCTGTATCAAAATAAAGGACAAGGAGGCTGGCGATGAAGATACTGGCTTTTAACTGCAGCCCGCGGATGGCCAAGAGCAACACCTCGTTGCTTTTGGACCCGTTCCTAGAAGGTGCCAGAGAAGCTGGTGCCGAGGTGGAACTAATCTACTTAAGAAAGCTAAGGGTGAAGCCCTGTCTGGGGTGTTTCAGTTGCTGGCTGAAGACGCCGGGGACCTGTGTGCAGAAGAAGGACGATGTCGCCCTGATTATGCCTAAGCTGGGCGAAGCCGAGGTGTGGGTATTCGCCATGCCACTATATGTGGATGGCATGCCCGGGCATCTGAAGATGCTCTTTGACAGGCTGATACCAGGTGCACGCCCGGTGATCGAGGTCCGTGATGGTCATTGCCGCCATCCTTTGCGCGGGGACTTGAAGAAGGGAGGCAAAGTAGTGCTTATCGCCAATTGTGGCTTCTGGGAGCTGGACAATTTTGACCCACTTCTCATCCATATGAAAGCGATATGCAAGAACGTAGGACGGGAGTTCGCCGGGGCGCTGCTACGTCCGCACGGCGAGGCAATGAGGCCGATGATGAAGATGGGCATCGCCATTGATGATATCTTCGACGCTGCCAGAGAGGCGGGCAAGGAGATAGTCTGCAAGGGTAACATATCCCCCCGGCTTGAGAATATCGTCAGCCGCGAGCTGATGCCGCGGGACATGTACCTCAGGTTCGCCAACGAGGGCTTTAAGGCCATCGCCGGGAAGGGGATCCGATAGCTGATTACAGCCCCTGTTCTTTGTATTGCTGTGCCAGTCGGGCGTAGGCACTGGCGCCAGCTTTAAGCATCGCCAACCGCTCCGGCGATACCTTCCTCTGCACCTTTGCCGGGTTCCCCATCACCAGCGACTCGTCGGGTATTTTGGTCTCGGGTGGGACGAGGGCGCCGGCGCCGATGATGCAGTAATCACCGATCTCAGCGCCATCTAGTATTGTGGCGTTGTTTCCCACAAGGACGTTGTTGCCCACCTTGCGGCAGTGGACTACGGCGCCGTGCCCGATGATGGTATCGCTGCCGATGGTGAGGTCGCCGCCGCTGTGCACCACAGCGCCGTCTTCTATGGCGGTGTTCCGTCCGATGGTTATTCTGCCGAAGTCGCCGCGGACGACCGCTCCCGGCCAGACGCTGGCATTCTCGGCGATTTCCACATCGCCGACCACATAAGCAGCTTCGCTGACGAATGCCGAAGGCGCTATCTTGGGTACTTTGTTACCGAAGTTCCTGATCATTTCCCGCGTTGTTCATAGCCAGGTGCTGAGACGTCTCAGTGCTGCTAGCTTTTCTGTGTCGCCGAGCCGGGCTTTTTCCACCGCCCGGTGCAGGATTTCAATGCTATTATCGTAGGTCTTCCTGTCCACCGGGTAGGGGTGACCGTCTTTGCCGCCGTGGGCGAAGCTGTAGATGGCGGGGTCGCGGACGCTCACCGGTGTCCCGTAAATAAGCTCTGACAGCAGGCTTAAGGCGCGGAGCGTCTTGGGCCCGATGCCCTCGAGGCTGAGCAATTTTTCAAAGTTGCCCGGATGTTGCTCATAGGCGGTGAGCATGGCCTTGTATAGTCTGTCGGGGTTGATGTCTTCGAGCGTGAGGTGGTGACGGGCAGGGAGGTGCAAGGTTTTCAGTTTTTTGAGCTCACCGACGACCTTCTCCGGCCTTTCCTCGGTGATTATCCGGGTGATGGTATGGCGGGCTGCCTCGCTTTCCCGGGCTACCAGGTTCAGGACGGTGCCTCTTGACTGCGAGCAGATGGCGGAGTGGGGCTCGCAGACAAAGTCGGTGACTTTTTCCCCCAGCCAATGATAACGCCGAGCGTAGCGGTTGACCTCGTTCATGCCCTGCTGTACCACTGCCCAGGAGCCCTGGGCGGTGAAGAAGAATGTGTGGTGGTAGAGCTGATAGCCGTCCTGAAGGGCGGAATTGTCCACCTTAGCTGCCATGCGGCTGGCATAGACGAGCTGGGAGGGGTTCACTCTGAGGAAATTTGCCACGCGCTCGATCTCCGCCGGGGTCTTGCGCGAGGTCCTCCCTTTGCCACCGGCGATGAACAGCCCGATATCCCGCTCCATCCCTCTGATGCCCTCTTTCAGGGCGCCGCAGACAGTGGTGGTGACGCCGCTGGAATGCCAGTCATAGCCCAGGACGCAGCCGAACGCCTGAAACCAAAAGGGATCGGAGAGGCGGCGCAGCACCTCGCCGTTGCCGAATTCAGTGGCGATGGCGAGGACTATCTCCCGCGCCAGCCTGGACATGCGTTCAAAAAGCCACGGTGGCACCTTCCCGTAGTGCAACGGGAGGTTGGCAATGCCTGTCCTCTGCGGGCTGTAGCTCATTTTCTTGGCTTGATGGCGCGAACGGTGAGGCTGCGGATGTTGCCACTGACCTTCTGTAGATCGTATGGTGGTATCGTGGGGTCGGTGGAGAGCGCCTGCACTATGGGGTCGCTAGAGGGGCAGCAACCGGCGATGACCAGTTCGGCGGCTACCTCCACATCTTCAAAGCCGGCTTTCTTTATTGCTTCGATGTACTCCTGTTTCGTGGCAGCACCAGCTATACAGGCGATGTAAGCGGTGGTGGAGCGCTTCACTGATTCAGGCAATGGTACAGCAGTGACTATATCAGAGACGACCATTCTGCCGCCGGGCTTAAGCACCCTGAAAGCCTCGAGGAACACCCTCTCCTTCTCTGGCGAAAGGTTGATGACGCAGTTGGAGATGACCACATCTACCTCGTTATTCTCGACAGGCAGGTTCTCGATGTCGCCGAGGCGGAACTCCACGTTTTCGAAGCCGCCGCGGCGGGCGTGCTCCTTCGCCTGTTCCACCATTTCGGGCGTCATGTCCACGCCGATGACCTTACCCTTTTTCCCCACCCTCTCGGCGGCGAGGAAACAATCGAAGCCCGTGCCCGAGCCAAGATCGAGCACGGTCTCTCCCGGCTTCAGCGAGGCTAAGGCAATGGGGTTGCCGCAACCCAGGCCCAGGTCTGCCTCAGCAAGCACCGAAGCCTTTATATCGCTGGGGTGTGATATGCCAGCAGAGGGACTCCCACAGCAGGAGCTTGAAGGTGCACAGCAAGAAGTCCTCTCTCTGGCTATCCTGCCATATCCCTCCTTGACAACTTTCTTGGCCTTATCTTTGTCCATCCATTACCTCCATCGATTACCTCGACTATTTTACCTGAATACAATGAAAGGCGAAAACTTTACTACTGCTGCAGTTTGTGGTTGGGGAAAAGCGGCGTCCACCGGGCGCTCTACTTTATTACCTGGACCATGGTCTCTATCTCTTTGGTGCTGCTGAACACATCGTCCTTTATTTCCCGGATGACCCCCTCCCTGTCGATGAAGAAAGTGGCCGGCACGCCGCGGCGGTAATTTATACAGACCAGCTCATCTGCGTCGATGAGGATGGGGTAGGTGATGCGGCGGGTGCTGAGGAGCCTCTGTATTTGTGCCCTGGCATCGCCAACATGTACGGTGAGCACGACCACCTTATCGGCGTGCTTGTCGTAGAATTCCTGGATGTAGGGTATCTCCTCAATGCAGCCCTCGCAGTGCACCACCCAGAAAATAAGTATCACCGGCTTGCCGCGGTACTGGCTCAGGGTGACGGTCTCGCCGGTCATGGTCGGCAGGGTGAAATCGGGGGCGACTTTGCCTATCGCTGGAGCGGTGTCGTCGGAGGGTGGGGTGACGGTCCCGCCTTCGGGTTGCGCCGTTCGGGCACAGGCGATGAGTATTATGCTTAAGGCGCACAACACCGCAACTCCGATAAACAGTACACTAACTTTTCTGTGCATAGTTCAGCTCCTTTGTGCTTATCGAGCTCGGTACAACTGTGCTCGCTCAGGACTTTCCGGACTGTTCCCTGTCCAGGGCATTGATTATGAGCTGGGTGACCTCTCCTTTGGACAGCGCCTTGCCGCTGCTCACCGTCTGCCCGTTTATCACCAGCCCGGGTGTCATTAATACATTATACTTCAGAAACTCCTTAGGGTCTTTGACTACATCGACGGAGGCATGGATGGCCAGCTCTTTCACCACATCCTTGACCGTCTTTTCCAGTTGTTGGCATTTAGCGCAGCCCGGACCTAGCACTTTTATGTTCATAGGCTTCACCTCCTTTCTGGTTGCACTATTATAGAATAAACCCGGCTATCCAGCCGACCAGAGTACCCAGGACGATTATGGTGGGGATGTAGACCAGCGTCTTCTTTATGCCGAATACCCTGGCGATGGCCAGCCAGTTGGGCAGACTGATGCCGGGACCGGTGAGCAGCAGTGCCAGCGCTGGCCCCTTTCCCATACCCAAGCCCATTAGGGTGTGCACGAAGGGCGCCTCGGTCATTGTGGCGAAGTAAGAAATAGCCCCAATTAAGGTGGCAAGGAATGACTGCCGTAAGCCGGCGCCGCCAACCCAGGTCTCGATCCACTGCTGGGGTAGAAGGGCGCCGATGATGCCGATGATGAACACGCCGAGAAGCAGCAGCGGGAATATCATGCGCACGAACCACCAGCTTTCCCTGAGCCAGGGCTTGACTCTTTCCGGCTCGATGGCTTTCCAGGTGTAAGTTGCCACTATCACCAGCCCTACTGCCCAGACGACCACCTTCTGCCAATAGGGCCCATGAGTAACAAGGTAGTTGGGTGCCAGCAGCCACAGGACCAGCAACACCAGCAATACCAGCGGCTTACGGCCGATCAGCCCCCCGCTGCTATCCACCTGGAGTGTCGGGGTGCGGTCTTTTTCTTCGCGGTAAAAGGCGTAAGCCATGACGAAGCCGACGGCAAAGGACATGAGCAGGGCAGCTATCAGTCTAGCGATGACCATCTCTGCCCCGAGTATTGAGCCGGTGTAGACCAGGGAGAGGATATTAGCCGCCGGTGCCACCCAGAGGATGATGAAGGCAGCGCCGATGCCGGCGCCGCCATAGTAAATGCCGCTGGAGACCGGGATCACAGTGCAGGAACAGGCAGCCACAAAGAAACTACCGCCGGCGGCAATGCCAAAGGAAATTATCTTCCGTGCCGCCGCCCCCAGGTAGCTGATGATGCTCTCCCGCGACATGAAGTTCACTATGCCGCCAGCCAGTAGAAAGGCGGGGATAAGACAGGTGAGCACATGGAGCGCAATGTAGTCCCTCAGCGCCATCAGTCCGCCAAGGAGCGCACTTACAATCATATCCGGAAACATCTTCTTGCCTGCTTACTGGTCGTCCCTACGTATGCTCGGTCATGGAACCTCAGGGCAGCATTGTGAGCGGGTGGCACTCCAGAAACAGGTTGAGGGTTCCCAACCTGGTCTCGTCCAGTGGCACTTTGAAAGCCTTTACCAGCTCCCTCACGCCCCAATTTGTAAAATTATATTCTAATACTCGCTTTTTTGCATGCTATGTGCATAGCGGTGGTTTGCCAGGGAAGGTGCGGCGGCTTCGGCTTTAGCAGCTCTAACAAGGAGACGAAAACATCTCAGGCTGTAGCTTAAGCGAGATACATTTGAGGGCAGGGCTGGCCTGTGGCTAGGGCTCGGTGGGCAATGGCCCTGATTCGTAGACCCTTTCCTCTGCCAACTGCTCCTCAGAGAGTGCGACATCGTTTTCGATATCCCTGCCTTGCACATCGCGGCTGAGGATCTCCCGGTAATACTCGTGCTGGATGATGAGGTTCATTATCTCGTTGGTGCCCGTCCAGATCATTGCCAGCCTGGCTTCCCTCAGCGCTCGCTCCACGGGGTAGACATTGGTGTAGCCGATGCCGCCTAGAATCTGCATGGCATCGTTGACCACCTCCCACTGGGTCTGTGTAGCCAGTTTCTTCACCTCGGAGACCAGTCTCCTCTGGTAACCGGAGGAGCCCACCCCGAGGTCGATGGTCCTGGCGACGGCATAGGCAAGGGCGTCGACGGCATCTAGCTTGGTGATGCAGTCGGCGATTTTGAAGCTCACTCCTTCGAAATTTCTGATCGGCTGCCCGAAAGCCGTCCTTTTAGCAGCGTATCTGGCAGCTATTTCCAGGATGGCCCTGGAGCCGTCTATACCGCCCGAGACCAGTCTCTCCGGCACCATTAGTTTGTAGAAGACCTTAGCGCCCTGATTTTCGCCGCCGATGAGGTTCTCCTCAGGGACGGGTGTTTCTCTGAATACTAGCCTGCCGGTCCCAGTGCCACGGCAGCCCATTAGCCCGTAGACGTGTCTCACCTCGATTCCCATCTCCCTTTCCACAATAAAGGCGCTGATGGCATCGCGCCCGGCACTGGGATTGGTGACGGCGAAGACGAGGAAAAAATCGGCGCCTTCGGCACCGACCACGAAGCGTTTTTGCCCGGTGAGATAGTAGTGGCTGCCCCTCTTTCGAGCCACCGTGGTGGCGCCGAAGAAATCAGAGCCGCCTCTGGGCTCAGTGAGCGCCTCCCCAGCCCATTTGGTGCCGGCGATGAGGGGTTTCAAATACTTTTCCTTCTGCGCTTCGGTGCCGAAGACATTTAAGGCTTCACCGACGATGGAGACCATGCTGTAGAGGCAGGCGAATGGTACTCCCAGCTTACTCACTTCCCCCACGGCGATGAGTTCCTCCACCCAACCCAGCCCCCTGCCACCATACTTTTTAGGGAATCTGAGCCCGAGCAGGTTGCGCCTGCCAGCCTCCTGGACGAACTCATAGGGGAACTTGATTTTATCGGCATCCATGTCGAGGATAAGCTGCCGCGGCACGCTCCTGACGAAGTCCTGTACCTCCTGCTTTAGCTTTCTTTGCTCTAGAGTAAAAAATACTTCCAGCATCGCAGCCTCCTTGTTCAGCGGATTGATGTACCACCCCGTTGTCTACTGATTGTACCTTTTTCCTGACCATTAGTCGATGCCACAGAAGAATGAGGTTATGGTGCTGTTAGTACAGCAGATGAAGCTGGGGCACCTGTATCAGAATGTTGTAGAAATAGCATAAGGGCTGGGGGATTACCGATAAGAGGCAAGGGCCGGCGCCCGTTTGCCTCACAGACGCCGGCCCTCAACGCTATTGGGACTGGAAAGTCAGGGTAACGACGCCGGCGAGCTCGATCTGGTCACCGTTCTTCAGTGGGTGTTTGCCTTTGCCTCTGATGCTGGAGCCGTTCACCTTGGTACCATTGGTGCTGTTGCAGTCCTCGACGTAGTAACTACCATCCTCGCAGGTGAGCTGTATGTGTTCCCTGGAGACCAGCCCTATTTTGTCCGTCTTGACCAGTGAGCGCAGGTCTTTCCTTCCTAGGGTGCGGCCACCTTCTGAAATGGCTATATGTTTGCCGTCTGCCGCTACTAGTCTGGGAGTTGACCCTGTGGCAAATGATGTCGTGCGCTCAGTCCCGTTTGCAACCTGTGTATCGGCCCCACAGGAGGTCATCGAGGACAGGAGCGCTACCTGTGTGCCCACGCGGTCGTCGGAACAGGCCAGGGCGGTCCTTCTGGTGACCAAAACTATTGCCACCACCGCCGCCGCAGCCACTAGACCGAAGAGCACCAGGTAGGACAGCCATGACCTTGTCGTTCCACCGCCATCTCCCAGTCCGAGCCAAAAGGTGTTGTGCCTGTCAGGGCTAGCGGTATTGCCAGTGCTGGGCGTCCCCGAGCCGCCACTGGTGTTTCCACCGGTGTTTGAAGTTACTACGGGTGGAGCTACCGTCACGGTGGTGCTGGCACTGACGGTACCATCTTGGTTGGTAGCAGTAAGAGTATAGATGGTTGTTTCGCTTGGAGTCACGGTGTATGACCCGGAACTGGGGACTGAACCGATTGCAGGGGATATGCTGACCTGGACATCCCTCCCCAGGGCATCGCTGACCGTCCAGGTCAGCACAGCCGTTTGCCCCGGTTGTATATAACTCGGGTTGGCGGTGAACGTGTTGATTATCGGCGGTGGGTCGATCTGTTGTTGAGGTTGCTCGACCACCACAGTGCGCCGGACACAGATGGTGCAGCTGCAGTCACAGGGGCATACGCAACGCGGGTAGCATAAACAGCATGTAGGACAGGGCGGTGCAGGTGGTGGGGGCGGAGGTGGTGGTGGACATGGCGGTGGGCAAGGAGGTAGAGGAGGAGACGGAGGGCGCGGTGGCGAAGGTGGTGGAGGTGGTGGAGGAGGTGGAGCTGAAGGCGAACTAGAGGCGGTGGTCGCCTCGGCTGTTGCCGTGCTCGTGGCCACGACTGTGATCGAAGAACTGTTGTCTGAAATCGTGATATTGACCGTTGCCGTAGCTGTAGCAGAAGATTCAGCTTGCGAGTCTGTTGTGTTGTCTGCGGCAAATACCGGCGTGACCTGCAGCGGTAAGATAGCGCAGATCAGCGATGCTATTGTCAGGCTGAGAATCGTCTTTCTTAAGTTCATTTGTACCTCCCTCTTAGTTTTTTGATCGCTTTTAGTCTGTAAACTTCCATAGCAGTGCTGAAATGAGCACCAGCACTGCGGTGAGGACAAAAATCCCCTTTTTCATGGTCATGACACCTCCTTATCTGTATTTTGTACTTTAAAAGTGATGCTTAGTTTGCCTGCAAGCTCGATTACATCGCCGTCAGCGAGCGCGTGTCTGCCAGTGCCCTTTATCTCCTTACCGTTGAGCCTGGTACCGTTGGTGCTGCTGCGGTCTTCGATATAGTAATGCCCGCCTTCATACCAGATGTTGATATGTTGTCGGGAGATGTAAGGGACATCTTCACGCAGCATGAAGTTTTCGAAGTCATGCCGGCCCAAAGTCCTAGGGTTGCCCGCCAGAAGCATCTCGTTACCCTCGGGCATTAGCAGCTTAGCCGGGGGAGCCTCCACCACAGGCGTGGTAGTTGGTGATGTCTCCGTGCCGGGCGTGGTCTCGAAGTCTGTTATGCGACCTGCTTTGGCCTGTGCTGCCGCCAACTGGCGTGCCCTCCGGGCCCTCGCCAGCTTTCTTGCCACCAGGACGACTATCACCACCACAGCGACTGCCGATAACGCTATAAGGCCCCAGAGGAGATAAGGCGGCTGTGTTACATTAACGGTCACCGATGCTGACTGTGTGGTGCCATCGACATAGGTGGCAGTAAGGGTGTAGCAGGTCGTTTTGCCCGGGGAGACCTGGACCGTTCCCTGGGTGCCCATGCTGCCGATGTTGGTGATGGACACCGCAATCGCCCCCGGTGCCTCCCAGGAAAGGGTGGCTGACTGCCCCTTCTTTATTACGGTCTGACTAATGCTGATGACAGGCGGCACCCTGGGTTTAACTACTACGGTCACGGTCGATGATACCGATGTATCGGACCTCCCTTTGGCTACTAAAGTATAGGTGGTCGTGGTCGAGGGGGTGACCGTTGTAGAGCCTGAGTTAGCCACCTCACCGATCCCCGGGGATATAGTGACGCTAATAGCATTGGTGGTAGTCCATGTCAAAATTACCGTTTCCCCCAGTTCGATGGAGGACTTACTGGCGGTAAAGGAATTGATAATCGGTGGTCTGACCTGCCCCGGCACCAGCCCTGGTATGTCCGGCGGGTAATAGCTCCCGGTGTAGTTGAAGCTCAGTGAGCGCACTGACCAGGAGCTTCCACAGAGGTACCACATCTTCCAGACATACAGACCTGGTGGATCAGACGGCTGGGCAACAAATGGCCCTATACGCCAGATGCCAGCATAGGGGACGTACCACCTGTAGACGAGCCAGTGACCGTAGGGTGTGGTACCGGGTGGGTAATATTCCCACAGGTAGAAGCAACCCGGGCCGTTGAGGGATACTATCAGGTAGCAAGCCCAGTTGCGGTACAGGTTGGTCACAATTCGTCCGTAGCTGTTGACGAGGTAGGCATCGACTATAGACCCCGGTTTGCCCGGTGCCATGGCTGGCGGGGGCATAATTTGCAGGTCAGACCAGTTCTGGCTATAGACCTCCACCTGTACTCGGGGCAACACAACTTCTCCACCTTCATGTGGCGGTTGCCATGGCGCAGCGGGGTCAGGCGGGGGGGCTGGATAGTCCTGCGCCCGTACGGGTGAAATAGCACTGATATTGGCGGATAAGGCTAGAAGGATGAACAGGAGTACCGCTAGTCTTTTCTTCATGTTGTCCTCGATGCGCGAAATTGACATTTCTCTAAATCTAAATATACGCGCATCGGGAACGGGCTGCTTGACCGCGAGCTGACAGGCGGCTGACAGTTTCCTGATAAAAGGGGAGATGACGAAAGAAATGCTATGATGTGCTTAGATTCAGGGAAACGGTAATATGGTCAAAGAATATAAAACCGCAGGCGTACGGTGGTCGCTAGCTCGATGACATCATTATTATTTAGGTGGATGGCCCCTTTACCCTTGATGTCCTCGCCGTTCACCCTGGTGCCGTTGGCGCTTCCCAGGTCTTCGATGTAAAACTGTCCGTCCTCCAGCTTGACCTCGAAATGTCGCCTGGAGATGAGAGCAAGCTCATCCAGGTCCAGCGCTCTGGCGAGGTCGCCCCGCCCTATGGTCCTTTGTTTGTTGTCTAACCGGAGTTCCATGCCATTAGGCAGCACCATTCTGGCACCGACCACCGTTGAGGGCACTGCTGCGGTCGGCACCGCAGGTCCAGCCTCAGCGGGCAAGTCTATTCCCTTCCTTCTAGTGCCATGCCGCTTGGAATAATTCCAATACATATAAGAGCCAAGCAGAAGCAACAGCGACAAAACGGAGGCCAGGACTGCTGGCTTGGTGACAAACCTGTAGAAGCGGTCAAAAAGGGTGGCTTCTTCTGTGATGCCCGGTGGCTGCGGTGTTATCTCGGTGCCGGGCTGCTCCGGCGGACGACCCTTTGAATATGCCCAGTAGACCAATTTGCCCTGTGGCACAGTGGGGTCTTCGCCCGCCCACCGACCGTCGCTATAGAACCAGACCGCATATACATGTTGTCCTTCCGTCTCATTATCCCTGGCAGCGAACGGCCCAAGTCTCCAGACGCCGCCCTGTGGCAGTTGCCATTTGTAGGCTATCCATCTCCATTGGGAATCTTCACCTTCTGGAAAATGTTCGATATATAGCCATCCGGGCCTGTTGATGTCTATGTCCAGATACCAGCCTTCGCTTCCAAAGACCTTGTTCTCCTCCCTTTCCGGTACACAGATAAAACGGACGATGAAGTCCGGCGGTGTATCTTTGGGCTGGGACGAAGGGCCCAGCAGCACATACCTCACCTGTGGCCTGATTTCATCTGCAAGCTGGTCATCGGCGGGGAGGGCTGGCGTTGTCACATTGTCTGTGGGTGCGCCTGTGGCCTGGACTTTCGGTGTCTGGCTGGGCAATGTTGCCAGAACACTTAAAAGAAGGATGCAGATAGTCAGTATTTTGGCTCTCATCTTGTGGATACAGCCTCAACCATCTTTTCCAGATAGCCGCTTGCCGATAACAACGCTGCTTTCATAGCTTGCGCATTGGCGAACCGATTGTCTGGTGAAAAAAGGATGGCCTGTGCCAGGCACCTTGCCGTACGTTTCGATATACCTGCAGCAACCAGGTAATCAGCCACAGACGCAGCTTCGCTGTATGACCGTGGCCAGCTGGACTGGAACAGTCTAAGACAGACCTGGTTCGGATGCTCCAGCGTAAGGAGGTATATACAGGTCTGTGCCAGACCGCAAAGGTCACAGCGCTGGTCAACCTTTCCGCCCGAAAGCAGTTCGGGTATGTCGAAGCCCTTGTTTGTGATCTGGGTGAACGGGTCGTGGCTTACCTTGATTTTAGCAATGTCGTTCAAGCTTGTTGCCGTATTAAAATCGATCAGTTTCAAGGTACCATTGCCACATAGCATTATATTCTTCGGGTTAATGTCGCGGTGGACAACACCAGCGGCGTGTATGTAAGCAAGGGCATCCAGCAACTGGCAAGCCCAGACGATGACTTGATGTTCCTTGAGGGGAGACCTGAGGGATAGAGCCATCAATGTCTCACCTTCCAGGTATTCGATGACGAGGTGGAATTCACCTTTATAATAGAATTCGTCGATGTATCTAACGATCCCCGGGTGTTTGAACCTTTTCAGGTATCTAGCTTCGAGTATCAGCTTGTTCAGGTATACATTGTCCATCTGGGTCCCCCGGCGTGGTGTCTTGATAATGCAAATTTCACCCGTCCTGCGGTCAACAGCGCGCCAGATAGTAGATATGCCTCCGCGCTTGTAGGGTGGTGATATCAGCTCGTAGTGGACGTTGACGATTTTGGTCTTGGCGGTATCGGGGACGGTTACCAGCGTCTTCACCTGGTTTGGGCGCGAGCGAGCCCTTTTGCGTCTGTATATTTCCAGTAGCACCACTATACCTATCGCCAGCGCCGCGTAGACAGCGATCATCAAATGAAGGGAATAATTCACACCCCACATCATAGTCTCCTGATGGTGGTCTCGGCGGCGACTACAGCCTGCCAGGACGGAAGGTTATCCGGTCTCGCTATTATCACCGATATATTATCAGGACCACCCGCCAAGTTGGCCTGAGCGGTGAGGTCCATGCAAGCCTGGCTAGGACTGGGCGAGCTTAAGACGGCCGCTGCTATCTTATCTGAGGACAAGACGCTGCACAGACCGTCAGAGCAGATGAGAATGTCATCGCCGGCATACAGCTTCATATAGTACAAATCAGGGACGACGTCCCTGTAGTAACCCAGGACACGCGTTAATTCATTCCTTCGCGGGTGGCTCCTTGCCTGTTCTGAGGTGATGACCCCAGCATCCACCAGTTCCTGTACTACTGAATGGTCTTTTGTCACCTGGAGGGTCTCCCTGTCGTTGATGATATAGCATCTGGAATCACCCACATGGACTACATACAGATCGCCTTCGATAACAAGTGCCGCCGTCAGTGTGGTACCCATGCCCCTCAGGTTCCTGTCGCTGGCGCAGTCCAGCACCTTACGGTTTGCTTCATTGAAGGCGGTAGCCAGAGCTGACAGAGGTGCAGCGGGGGGCTCGCCGAGTAGCTCCGAAAGACAGCTTGAATAGAAGGTCCTGATAGCGAGGTCGCTGGCTATCTCGCCGGCATTATGTCCTCCCATGCCGTCTGCCACCGCAAACAGACCAGCAGAGACCAATCGCGAGGCAGCCTTGATATCGAAACGCACGCAGAGAATACTGTCCTCGTTTAGCTCCCTCAGTAGCCCGACATCCCAGCTATACCCTATTTCCAACTGTTACTCCCGATTCTTCTTTATCTTCCTGCACCAACTTAAAGGTCAAGGTGAGCTCTGGCTGACCTGCCAGTTCAATCTTGTCCCCGTCCTTGAGTGCCTTTCCCTTTTTGTTGTGTATGTCGATGCCGTTAAGCCTTGTGCCGTTGGTGCTGCCCCTGCCCTCGGGCCCGTAGTCCCTCACATAATATTTTCCCTTAGAGTAGGTGATCAGAATATGCTGCCTTGAAATATTCATCACCATGTCGCCGGGGAGTGTATTATCAAAATCGCTGCGTTCTATAAACACGGGCTGACCGGTGAGCACCATCTCTGTCCCGCCAGGCATTACCAATTTAGCCTTTGGTACGCAGTTCGCTGGCAAGCCCCGCCCCCGTTTGCTGTTGCCGTGGCCCAGGCCCACCCTCTCCACGTCGGCAAAATACTTCCCGCAGGCGTAACAGAAGAAAGTGCCGAAGTTATTTTCGCTCTGACACCTGGGGCAGATCGTCTTATATTCATATCCGTTCGACTTCGTCACGCCAAAATAGCCCCCTGCCAGCAAAATATACTCTACCCCTGACCGCATTGCTTGACAGCTATCTGACAAATACCTAATATAACGCTGACAAGCTCTGCAATTATACTACAACATTATAACGCGCATCGGTCAACAAATGTTTGGAGGTAGCGCTTGGCTTTCCTAATCGTTAGGAACGGTGTCCCTGAGGATGTGGGCAAAATATTCACCTTAAACAAGGCGGTCACGGTAGTTGGTCGCGTCACCGCACAAAATAGGCCAGATGTCGAATTAAACGATGAAGTCGTTTCCAGACGGCACATTGAGATATTGCTCAAGGAAGGAAAGTACTGGCTGAGGGACCTCGGCAGCACCAATGGCACCATGCTGAATGACGACAGGATAATTCCTGGCAAGTTATATGAACTCAAGCATAATAGTAAGATCGGACTTGGGGTGGACGGTACCACCGGTCATACCGTACTGGTGTTTAAGGAGTCTGAAGACACTAGCATAATCCATGGCAAGCTGTCGGCTGGTAAACGAGGCGAAGCACCTTCAGTGGGCTGGCTGGAGGTCGATGAGGGGAAAAAGGAAGTGCTGGTGGACGGCAAACGAATAAAGCTTTCGAAGAAAGAATATGATTTGCTACTTTTTCTTTACAAGAATGCCGGGAGCGTATGCTCTCGCGATGAAATCATCCTAGGGGTATGGGCAGAAAGCAAGGACCCTTCGGCTATATCTGATGCCACGATAGACCAACTGGTCCACAGACTGCGCGAAAAGGTGGAGCCGGAACCTGCCAACCCCACACGCATTATCAGCAAGAAGGGGTTCGGCTACATGCTGGTAGAGCAAGCCACACACGAGCCAGACAAATGTTAGATAAGGAGGTAAAGATGAAAGTCGTTGCTATCGGGGGCAGCCCCAGACTGAATGGTGTGAGCAATTATCTGATAGACCAAGCGCTTGGTGAGCTGTCCTCGCGCGGGATCGAAACGGAAAAGATCGTCTTAAACCAGTACAAAATTGGCTTCTGCCAGGCGCACAGCGACTGTGCCTCGTTCAGTGAGTGCCAGCAGAAAGACGATGTGCCGTGGATACTGGAAAAGTTTGCCACTGCCGATGGCGTCATCATCGCCAGCCCGGTATATTTCGGCACCGTCTCCGCCCAGATAAAGGCTTTCATGGACAGGAGCTTCTTTCTTTATATGCATGGGAGGAGACCTCAGCCTAAGTGTGCCGGACTCATTGCCATTGCCAATCGCAGGGGGCACGAGGAGACGGTAAGGGAGCTGAGGAAGTTCGTGCGCTCGCCGGAGATAGAGGTGTTCATCATCGCCGCTGCCACCGGCGAGCGGGACGCCGACCCCAGAGCGCAGACGGAGCTGATCGAGCAGGCGAAGGAAATGGGGCGGCGGATGGCTGAGATATTGTCAGCCTCGCGAAGTTAAACAACATCCTAAGGAGGTCGGGCAAATGAATACAGAAGAACTGACTGGACTGATTAAGAATCGCCGTTCCATTCGTGTTTGGCAGGACAGACCAGTACCTGAGGGATTGCTGCTGCAAGCGGTGGAGCTAGCCACCTGGGCGCCCAATGGCGCCAATGCACAAAACTGGCACTTCTACATAATCCTCAACAAGGACAAGATCAAAGCTATTGCCGAAGCGGTGGCAGCGGGGATGCGACAGATGGCTTCGTGGTTTCAACAGGAGGCGACGGCCTTCCCGATCCCTCGCGAGAACATACTCAGCAAGGCTCCGGCGATGATCGCGGTAGGTATCTGGCGCCGGGAATACCCGCGGGAGAAGGTACTTGCCGAGCGCGCCAGGGCCGATGAGAGGGCAGTGGAGATGCTGCGGTGGGGCGCTGTACTCAACCCGCGCCTCCAGTCGGTCTCGGCAGCTATCGCCTATCTGCTGCTGGTATTGCACCAGATGGGGCTGGGCGCTACCTGGATGACAGGTCCGTTATCGGTGGCCAAGGGAGAGGTGGAGAAAATTCTCGGCGTGCCGCAGGATATGGACATCGTTGCCCTCATCCCGGTGGGTTACCCTGCAGAAAGCCCCACCAGAGATAGGCGACCGGTGAGCGAGGTCAGTGAAGTGCTCAGGTAGACTGGTCTCGGATTTGCCCCGCGGACAAGACTTGTAGTAACATAGTCCTTTAGTCAATTTTTGTCAGGGGGTATAACCTGCCCGATGAGCAAATTGGAAGAGCTCCGCAGTATGTTTTTTCCTCGTTCGGTCGCTGTGGTGGGTGTTTCCACCAACCCTCAGGGGTGGGGTGGACATGCCTTCATCAGGCGTCTGAAAAAGGTTGGCTTTCCCGGCGATGTCTATGCCGTCAACCCTAAAGCCACAAATGAAGTGCATGGGGTAAAGGCTTACCCCAGTGTGATGGCGATCCCCCAGCCGCCCGATATGGTCATCGTGTCGGTGCCGGCGCGGCGGGTGCCCGAGGTGCTGGAGGACTGCATTGCCGCCGGGGTAAAGAATGTGCACATCTTCAGCTCCGGCTTCAGTGAGACCCAGGAGGGGGAAGGGCGCCAGCTTGAAGCGCAGATAATTGAGATCATCCGGCGGGGAAAGTTGCGTGTGGTCGGCCCTAATTGTATGGGGCTTTATGTTCCAGCGAGCAAGTTCACTGCCTGGGGGGCATCGCCAAAGGGTGTGGGACAGGTGGCTTTTCTATCGCAAAGCGGTGGGCATGGCGAGATACTCATCAGGTATGCACAGGACCTGGGCATTTACTTCAGTAAAGTCATCAGCTTCGGTAATGCCCGCGGGCTTCAGGCGTTGGACTTTCTGGAATACTTGGCAGAGGACCCTGACACTAAAATCATCACCATGTATCTGGAGGGGATGAAGGAGGGAAACAGGTTCACCACGCTGGTCAGAAAGATTAACCGCACCAAGCCGGTGATCATCTGGAAGGGAGGGCTGACCGAGTCCGGTGCCAGGGCTGCCGCCTCGCACACCGCCTCGATGGCAGGGGAGGCGAGGATGTGGGACGCCTTTTTTGCCCAGACCGGCGCCATCAGGGTGAATTCGCTGGAAGAGATGGCGGACGTGGCGCTGCTTTTCCTGCACCTTAAGCCACTTCTGGACAGGCGGGTGCTGCTCCTGGGCGGCGGTGGCGGCAATGCGGTGGCTATGGCCGATATCTGCAGTCGCGAGGGGTTAACCGTGCCCACGCTTGCCGAGAACACCCGCAAACAGCTGGCAGAGTTCATCCCGCTGGCGGGGAACAGCATCAGGAACCCGCTCGATGTCTGGCTGGTGCAGCATAACCTGGAGATGTTCCGACGCTGTATCGAAATAGCCGTGGCTGACCCGGCTATCGACCTGGTCATCGCCGACCGCTATCCCCATAACGGCAACGGTGATGACGACGGTCCACCGAACTTCGAAGAAGGGAGCCGCCGGGTGGAAGAGTTTATCGTTGAGTTCGCTAAGAATAACCCGTTCGGCAAGCCGCTGGTGGTGGCGGTCAACGCCCCGACCAATGACCCCAATGGTATGAGGGCTGCTGCCGAGCTGCGGCTGAGGTTCGCCCTGGCAGGTGTGCCTGCCTATCCGTCTCAGGCTAGCGCTTGCAAAGTCCTATCCCGCTTTATCCAGTACCACGAGTTTCTGGCAAAGGGGCTGGACTAGGCTCAAGCCTGGCTTCCTGCCCGGTGACGGCGGAGGAAATCGAGCACCGTCCTATTGACCTCGTCGGCAAGCTCGATATTGAAGCCGTGGCCCGCTTTTTTGAAGACCACAAGCTCGGCGCCGGGTATTCGGGAGGCGATGATGCGCGAGTTCTCCACCGGCACCATCCTGTCCTCTTCGGCGGCGATCACCAGCGTCGGGACTTTGATGTCCGGCAAACGCTCGTACGTGTCATGTCCCATTATCGCCTGACCCTGCCTCATATAACCATGCGGTGGTGTGATGTGCTGCGACATCCTGGTCGCAAGCTCTTGCAACACGGGCTGACCGATTTCAATAAATTGCTGACTGAAGATGAAGGGCAGTATTTCACTGAACCTTTCCTCCGGCGAGAGTTGCTGCATCCGATCCAGGTCGAACAGCACCTTCGCTGTCTCGGCGTCCGGGGGCACGCTGTGGGCGCCACCGGCGGTGGTAGCGGCCAGGATGAGCGTGGTCACCCGTTGCGGGTAGAGGAGGACAAAGTGCTGGGCGATCATCCCGCCCATGGAGATGCCGAAGATGTGGGCGGAGGGAATGCCCAGGGCGTCCATGAGCCCGGCCAAGTCCTTTGCCATCATCTCCATGGTGTAAGGTATGTCTGGTTTATCGCTGCGCCCGCTCCCCCTGTTGTCGAGGGCTACTACTCGGTAATGCTGTGATAGCGCCGGCACCTGCAGGAACCACCACTCCAGGGTGCCGCCCAGCCCCATCACCAGGACCAGCGGCTCCCCCTCGCCATATGTTTCGTAGTAGATGTTGATGTCATTGACGGTAACTTTAGGCATGGTCACCTCCCATCTCTTCCGGTAACACCACTATTGTAGCCCTCTGTAGCCCTGTCCGGCTAGCCAATGCCAGAGCGAGTATTTCCCCTTTATCCCACCTGCGAGGTTGACATTGTTCCCTCCGCAGTCATACACTCTGTAAAAATGTCGGCAAGAGAGTTGAATCTGCTGATAACCGCGCCGCTGGACGGGGCAAGCCTGGAGCGGGTCAGGAGGGCGGGCGACGGGATAAGGCTGCTGGAGGCCTCCGAGCTGCTCCGTGCTGAGGAAAAGGGGGATGCCAGCGCCCGGACGCAGCTGGACGCCCTGCTGGCTGAGGCGGAGGTAATCTACGGGTTCAGGCTTCCCCGCAACATCACCGCCCGGGCCCCGAAGCTGAAATGGGTCCAGGTGATGTCCGCTGGGGTGGACAGGTTCCTGGAGGATGAGGAGTTCCGCAGGAGCAAGGTGATACTGACCAATGTCAGCGGCATCCATGCTGTACCCATCGGCGAGTTTGTCCTGGGGCTGATGCTGATGTTCACCAAGCAGGCACCGCTGTGTTTTGAGCTCAAGCAGCGACGGGAATGGCGACGGTTTGTGCCTTCAGTGCTGCATTCGAAGACGGTGGGCATAGTGGGACTGGGCAGCATCGGGAGGGAGGTCGCCCGGTTGGCTAAAGCCTTTGGTATGACGGTGCTGGCCGTGCGCAGGTCAGCCCAGCGGTCGGGGCGCGCCAGGTATGTTGACCGGCTGCTCACACCTGCCCAGCTACCCCAGTTGCTTTCAGAGAGCGATTTTGTGGTCTTGGCATTACCCCTCACCCCGGAGACGAGGGAGCTCATCGGTGAGGCAGAGCTGCGCGCCATGAAACCTACCGCCTACCTGGTGAATATTGCCAGGGGCGAGATAGTAGATGAGAAGGCGCTTATCCGTGCCCTTGAGGAGGGATGGATTGCCGGGGCTGGGCTGGACGTCTTCGCCACCGAGCCGTTGCCCGCTGATAGCCCTCTCTGGGAGCTCCCCAATGTCATCTTCAGTCCCCATATCGCCGGGGGTATGGAGGACTATGTATCCAGGGCGACCGAGGTCTTCTGCGACAACTTGAAGCGTTACCTGAGCGGCAGGAGGCTGCGCAATGTGGTGGACAAGACAAAGGGCTATTAGGCGGCGGCCCCGGAGTATGCCTGTATGGCAGCGCCGAGGGCTGTTACCGTCCTCGGCTCCGGCGGGACGAGCAGCTTGATGCCGAGCTCTTTTTCCACAGCTGCGGTGAGCCCTTGATTTAGGGCACCGCCGCCGCAGATGGCGCAGGGGAGCTCAAGCCCAATGCGTTTTGCCAGCGAGGCTATCTTGGCGGCAAGCGCCAGGTTGACCCCGGCGGCGATGTCCTCTTTGGGCACTCCCTCAGCCACCCGGGTTATCGCCTCGGACTCGCCAAAAACGGCGCAGCCGGTGCTGAATGCCACCGGGTTACGCGACTGCAGCGAAAGGGGACCGAACTCTTCAAGGCCGATGCGCAGCACATTGGCGATGACCTCGATGAATCTTCCGCTGCCGGCAGCACATTTTTCGCTGACCACGAAGTCGGTGACCATCCCCCTGCCGTCCAGCTTTATCACCCTGGTGGACTGGGCGCCGATATCCATCGCCGTCCTTGCTTGAGGGAAGAGCCTGTTTATCCCTCTAGCGGTGCAGACGATGTCGCTCGCCTGGCTGTTGGCGAAGGGGACGTTGCCGGCACCGGTGCCGGTGGCTACCACTTCTATGGGTTGCGGAGGTGACTCTACCCGGGCGAGTAGCTCCTTCCTGATGGCATCGGCGGTCGTTCGGTGGTCTATGCCTGAAAGCCTGATTGACGAGGCTACTGGTTCGGAGTCCCTGAGCAACACGCCCTTGCTGTAAGTGGAGCCGATGTCTATGCCCATATACCAGCCCATTTCAGCTCCCGGTATAAAAGGTGGCTTTTTCCAGATGGCGCGCCTTTGTCTTCAGCGGCTTCCCCTGCGCCAGCAGCCTTTGGGTGCGTTCCATTGCCAGCAGGGCAGCGCCCAGGGCACCGGTGAGCAACGGCTCTTCAGGGACGAGCAAGGAACAGCCCAGTGCCTCCTTCATCGCCTGCACCATGCCGGCGTTTTTAGCCACGCCGCCGGTGAGCACCACCTCCGGCTCTATGCCCAGCCTGCGCACCAGCGCCGCCACCCTCTCGGCAAGGGCACGGTGCAGCCCGGCGATTATGTCCTCTATCCTCTCTCCCTGAGATAGCCGCAGCACCACCTCCTGCTGGGCGAAAATGGTGCACATGTTGCTGACCTCCACCGGCTTGCTGGCCCTCAGCGACAGCGCTGCCAGGTCCTCCAGCCCGATGCCCAGGCTCTGGGCGGTGAGCTCTAGAAACCTGCCGGTGCCGGCAGCGCACTTATCGTTCATAGCGAAGTCCACCAGCTTTCCCTCCCTGACTTTGAGGCACTTGGCATCCTGCCCGCCGATGTCCACCACTGTCCTGGCATTGGGGAACAGCTGGTAAACACCTCTGGCGTGGCAGGAAAGCTCGGTGATGTGCTCATCGGCGAAAGGTACATTGAACCTGCCGTAACCGGTGGCGACGATCCAGCCGACCTCTTCCAGTCTCAGCCCGGCAGCCTCCAGCGCCTTTGCCATCACCTCGTTGGCCAGATGGCGGTGCTCGGCGCCGGTGGGACCTTTGACGGCGGAGATAATATTCCCGGCGGCATCGATGACCACCGCTTTGGTCATGGTGGAGCCGATATCGATGCCAGCAAAATATGGAAGGTTAGGCGGACTCCCCTTAGTCAATTGTTTCCAGAAAGGCTTCTACCCTGGTCCGCATCGGCGCCAGCGAACCTGTGGTGTAATCGTATTCGATGTAAGTGGCGGGTACGCCCAGGTTAGCGAAGTAGTCCTTCACCGCTGGCACCTCAAAGGCGAACGGGTCGCAGTACCTGACGAGGAGCAGCACCACGCCGTCTATCTTCCAGTCGGCGATGATGCTCTTAAGGTAGCCGTAGCGGCTTTCCAGGTCGCGCTGGTAGTCCTTCTTCGTCGGTGCGGCTATGTTCTGGATGAAGGTGCGGGCGCAGGTTATCTCCGACAGGTAGTGGTCGGCGAGTGCCATTAATTTATCCCCGGCCGTGGCCACTTTCCCGCGGTAGGGGCGGTAGCCGGCGCAGTCTTCGCTGAAGACTACATTAGCGTCCGCTTCCAGAACGGACATCACGTCGACGTCGTCGGTCGTGCTGCCCCAGAGGAGGAGCCGGGCGCGTTTTGCCGACGGTTTCTGCTTCCTCTCCTTTACTTCCTCGATGACCTGGGCGAGCAGCTGGTTGCCCTCGTCCACCGGCAGGCTCATCACCGCCTTGATCACCTTAACTATCTCACAGCCGGTGATCAGCGGTGGTGATGGTCTGGTGAGCTGGAACAATGACTGCACTAAAGAGCGCTGCTGGTTGTAGGAGTCGATGGCTCGGTTCAGGCTTTCTGTAGAGAGCTTTTTGCCACTGAGGGACTCCAGAGTGGTCGCCAGTCCCTTTAGCTGACTGGCGAAGTATTCTACCGCCTCGGGACGGATAGTGCCGGGCATATCGATGAAGTGGAAGTAGGGCAGGGTGGTATAGGACTGCCAGATGCGGGCGGTCTTCTCCTGCGGGTCGCTGGCATGGACGGCGACGAAGCCGTCGAGGAAGTGGTGCTTACCCTTTAGGGCGCAGTCGAGACAGGAACGCATGATGGGGCAGAAGGATGCCGGCAGCACCCTGTCAGCTTCGGTCACCGGTTCCCTCATCTCGCCGCAGATGCGGTAGGGGACGAGGTCCAGTGCCGCCAGCAGCTCCACCGGGACATAGACGCAGGGGTAGCCGACGACCTTCTTGCCCTCTGCTTGCAGTTCCTTTACCCTGCGGGTACGGTCATGGTAGACCTCTTCTGCCCTGGATAGCCCTTTAGCTGCCATGTTTCTCCTCTCCTGTCTGTTTGCTCAAGCCTGCGAGTATCACCAGTCGAAGCCCGCCTCTCGCCTCAATTTACGGTAGTGCTCCATGGCTTCCTCGAAGGGCTCTGCTCTGGCGAGGGCGTCCTGCGGGTTGAACAGGCGCAGGTCGACGATATCCCCCTCGACTATCAGCGAGGGCACCTTGAGCCGCTCCATTAGTATGTTTGCCAGGTGGGGGAGGTGGGTGGAGGCGCTGCGGCAACTGACCAGCGGATGGAGGAAAGCCCCGTCGCACTTCCATTCTGACACGTACTTCAGGTAGATATAGACATCGGCGCCGGCGACCACGTTCTTCTGCAGGGCATCTTTATAGTTGGCAACCATGCGCTGTAGGCTGTACCTGGCGATGCGCTCTAGTGGGTCGGAGACGTGGCTTAAGTCCACCGGCGGCGGGGGATGGTAGCCGAAGCTCTCGATGACGAAGTTCCAGCCTCTCTCTGCCAGCCTGTCGAACAGATCGAGGCTGTGCCACGGCGGCAGCTCGGCGAACACCAGACGGTACTTCTCCTCGGGTATGGCACTGATGCCGTTCTTGACTCTTTCCGCCACCTCGTCATAAAGGTTCCGGTAAAGCTGGAGGGACTCCTTCAGGTCACCGAGCAGAAAAAGCGCCGGCGACATGGCGCTCCAGAAATCGCGGCTGTGCATGGGGCAGGGCTTTGCCTTACGCAGCTCGTTCACCTCGTGGGAGACACGGTTTATCTCCATCATTAAGTTTACTATCTCATCAAGCCTGTCCCAGTCCGTCTTCCTGCCCACCGCCTGTTCCACGAAGGAGACAAATTCCCTGAGGTGTTTTATGCTCAATTTCACCATCTCCTCGTAGCAGCCCTCGAGCTGGAACTCCCTGATGCCGGGAAGCGGTGATTCCAGTGTCCACACCGGTACATCGAGGTAGCGTCCCAGCGCCTGGAACCACTTATATCTGGCGTCGCACACCGCCACTGAAGAGAGCAGGAACAATGGCCTGGGCATGCCGCCCATTGGGGCTTCTGGTGGCGGCTGCCCGCCGAGTTCTACCAGCCTGGCGGCGTAGCCGAAGTTAGCCCGGCTGTAGCCGCAGAGATGGGTGGGGAAGCCCTCGGCATCGGAGCGGTCGAGGTACTCCCTGGCGACCCCAGCGGCAGCCAGTGCCGCGCCATAGTTCTCCGGGTAGACCACCTCTATGTCCATGGCCTTGAGGATGGGGTCGCCGTAGCAAAAATTGAGCATTGCCCAGACCGTGGGCTTGCCGGCTTTTATCGCCTCCTGACTGCGCTGGTAGGACTCGTCTACCTTAGCCCGAAGCGGGTACATCGCCTTAACGCGGTTGATCACCCTCTTTTTTTCGCTTGTGGTCATGGTCAGCCCCCTTGATGGCACATTATAGCATTGGAGTAGTGATAAAGCTAGAATCGGGCGGGAAATAAGCGCCACGACCTCTATTTGCGCCGAAACAGGTTGGTGAAGTCCGGTCGGTGAAGCCTTAAGGTCTTAAGATGGGGGATGCCGTGGCGGTTCCGGTACATGAGCAAGAGGACTATGGCCAGCGCGTACAGGATGAGCCATGGTGAGCGGTAGAAGAGCCAGATGAATAGCAGGAGGAAGGGCGAGGAGAGGAAAATCGACATGGCGAGGTGGCGGACAAGTAGCAGGGCAATGCCGAGCAAAAGCAATGTGACCAGGACGGCTTTGGGCGTGAGGACGGAAAAGACGCCGATGAGGGTGGCTGCGCCCTGACCACCTTTGAACCTGAGGTAGAGCGGGTACATATGCCCCAGCCAGGCAGCAATACCGGCGGCGAGCACCCAGGGGAGGGGAAGGGCCAGGGCGCGGGCGATCAGGACAGCCGCGGCACCTTTGGCGATATCGCCGATGGCGGTCACCGCCCCGCCCCAGACCCCTACCTGACGGAAGACCGCGCCGGCGCCGACGTTGCCGGTGTCAATTTTGCGGATGTCTGCCCCTCTGGCGAGTTTGGTGACGATGTAGGCGAACGGGACTGAGCCCAACAAATAGCCGATGACGATGGCTGCTATGCCGATGAGTACTTGCGCGGACATCGTTCACAAGATGCGCCTGAGGCGGGGGTTGGGGGTGATGCCAGGGATCCTCCCCCGTTTGGCTATTGGCCTGCCCTCGACATCGTGAAGGTCGGCGGTGAAGTCGATGGGCTTGGCATCGCTGATGTAGCTGCCCACGCCGAAGTAGTCCACGGGTGCTGCTGACTCGATGAAATACCTGATACGCTCAGGACTGAGACCGCCGCTGACAAAGATTTTGACGTTTTTGAAGCCGGCGAGGTCGAGACGGGCCCGGGTCTCTTTCACCAGGTCGGCGGTCACCCCGCCGCGCTCGCCCGGGGTGTCCAAACGGACGCCCTGAAGTTTACCCTTCATGGCTTGCGCCACGATGACGCTTTCCTCAGGCTCGTCCCTGAAGGTGTCCACCAGAGCGATGCGGGGGACCTCGGGCGGCATATGCTTATCGAAGGCCATAGTGGCCCTGGCGGTATCGCCCATGATTATGATCAAAGCATGGGGCATGGTGCCGGAGGGCTGGATGCCGGCGAGCTTTGCCCCGAGGATGCTGGAGCAGCCGACACAGCCGCCGACGATGGCGGAGTAGTCCATTATTCCGGCCACCAGAGGATGGACGTGGCGGGCGCCGAAGCTGATAACGGGAATGCCCTGGGCGGCATCGACGCACTCCCTGGCGGCAGTTGCCCAGCCGCTGCAGTGGGAAAGTATGCCAAGGTAGACGGTCTCATAGATGCCGTAGCTCTGGTAGGGGGCGGTGATGCGTAGCACCACCTCCTTCCGCTCGCAGGGCTCGCCATCGGAGAGCGCCCAGACCTCGCGGTTGTCCTCCGGGAGCACTTTCTCCAGGAGAGCCTTGACCTCCTCCATGCCGCAGAGGATGCCAGCGCGGCTGGGAAAGACCTCCATGGTAGCCACCGGGTTCAGTCTCTCCTTTTTCAGTATCTCCACGGTGCGCACGAAGTAGACGTCTGAAGTGTCGCCGGCGATGATGTAGTCCGGGATTTCGAACTTGGGCCTGGGGATGACCTGGGGCACTGCCCTGGTGAGCCTGGCGCCAAGCACACGCTGGATGTAGTCGAGGGCAAATTTGTGCGCCTTATCGTCGAAGTCGCCGACGCAGTCCACCGGGACCTCGACCTCATATCCGCGGAGCCTGGCTTCGGAGACGCCATGGAGGACGCAGATATGGGTGCAGACGCCACAGACCACCACCGCCTCCGGTTTCACTGCCGCCAGCTCCTGCTCGAGCGTGGTGCCGTAGAATGGACTGTAGGTCTTCTTGGGTATTTTTTTGCCGGGGTATTTAGCCAGCTCGGGGATAACCTCCGCTTCGGGCGTCCCCTCGACGCAATGGGGTGGGAACATGGCGAACTCGGGATCGTTCTTATCGTGGCTATCGCAGACAAAGAAAATTGTCGAGTTTTTGGCAAGCTCATCCTCCAGGAGCTTCTGGATGTTGGGGATGATGCGCCGCGCTCTGGCGCCGCAGTAAAGGGGGTAGCCCTCCTCCATGAAGCCGCGGAGCATATCGATGACAATCACTGCTCTAGCCATCTTCTCCTCCTTTCATCCGGCAGCCACCGCCGCCCGCCTGAGCTCGCGGGCTACCTGGAAGGGGTCGCTGGAGATGACGCTGGCGGCGAAAAGCTCCATGGTGCCGAAGTCTGAGGAGCCATCCCAGGGATAGCCACGGTCAACGATCCGGGCGATTACAGGAAGGCCTTCCCAGCTCTCGGGGGTGGTGCTCAGGGGTGGAGTGGCGATGCCGACGTTAAAGGCGGTGACGTGCATGCGGTCACGGAAGCAGGCGAGGACTTCATAGACCTGATCTTGGAAGGTACCGTCGGTGAGGCTGGGGGCGAGGATGATGGTCTCCTTCTCCTTTATCGGCGCCAGGTAGACGAACGTCTTGATGCCGTCTCTCGCCATGCCCAACTCCAGTTTGTGGTGCACTTCAAACAGGTCGTCGAAATAGTTTGAGCCATATCTCTGGCGATAGTCCAGGGCCGCCCGACGCAACGCCTCGATTTTGGCATAGTGGCTGCCTCTGCCCAGCACTACCTGCGCATGCCCGTGGGCTAGGCTGGCACCGGCTTTTTTCAGCGAGTTCCACACGAAGAAGAAGTACTTTGCCGAAGGGTCATACTGGTGTGCCCGCTGCGCCCAGCGCCAGGCGGTGTCCAGATAGTCCATCACCTTCTCCCTGGTAAAGGCCAGCGGATTATAGTCGTTGAAGACTATCAAACCGTGGAACTCGTCGTATTTAGCGATGTTGCTGGCGGTGATGCAGTATTTACCCTGTATCCTGCCGAAGGGGTCTTCGGGGGTATTTCTGAGGGGGTTGCTCAAGGGGTCATCCTTAGCCCTATCGAACAGGGCTGCCTCGACTTTCAGTCTGTCTTCGTATTGGCGGGGGCGGAGGGCGCGCAGGGGGTTAAAGATAGCGCCTTCGAAGGTAATGAGGTTGGTGACTTTGATGACGCGCTGCTGGCAGACCGCCTCCACGGAGCCGAATTGCCTCTCTATCCAGGGCAACATGGCCTCGGTGGGCTGGCAAACGCCTGAGGTGAAGGTGACGGAGAAGATGCGGTGGAAGAGTGTCCTCGTCTCTTCGGGTAGTTCCGTGACCAGCCTGTCGAGTTCAGCGATACTGCGGTTCCGGTGGCTCACGGTTTACCTCCAGCAGGTGGGCGTACTCATCGAGCAGGCTGGCAGCTCTATCCCTGTCGCCTGCTTCCAGCGCAGCCAGGGTGCGCTGGAGCAGGTCGACCTCACAGGCGAGGCAGGAGGTCAGGCTGGCGAGCGAGCCACAGCAGGTTGCCAGTCCATCGGAGCGCCACAGGAGCACGTCCTTGATCTCCAGCATCTTTTTCACGTCTTTGATAACCTCAGCCAGCCTGTTGGGGTCTTCCAGCTTGCGGCGGGCAGCGAGGACGCTTTCCCTATTTACGATGAATACCTCCGGCGCTGGCAGTCCCTGGCAGCCGCCGGTGGGGGGTGTGTCAGGGGTTTTGTTTACCGTCTTGCGGACCATCGTTTCCTCTTAGTGTCTGAAATGTCGTACACCGGTGAACACCATCGCCATATTGTACTTATCGGCGGTGGCGATGACCTCGCTGTCCCTCACCGAGCCGCCGGTCTGGATGACGGCAGTGACGCCGCCCTGCGCTGCCACCTCAACGGTATCGGGGAAAGGTATCATGGCATCAGAGGCAAGCACGCTCCCCTTAGCTGCGTCACCTGCCCGCTTCAGCGATAACTCCACGCTGGTAACGCGGTTTGGCTGTCCTGCACCCATGCCGAGGAGGGTATTGTCCTTAGCCAGCACGATGGCGTTGGACTTGATGTGCTTCACCGCTTTCCAGGCGAACAGCATATCGCGCATCTCGGCTTCGGTGGGTGGGCGTTTGGAGACGGTGCGCGGTCTAAATTCCTCCTCGGTATAGTAGTCAGCTTCCTGGACAAGGAAGCCGCCGCTCACCGGACGGAAGTCGAGCCAGCGCACCTTGTTGCCAGCGTTCGCCGGCTGCAATGGCAGCACCACCAGACGGAGGTTCTTTTTCTTCTGGAAGAGCTGGAGCGCCCTAGGGCTATATTCCGGGGCGATGATGCAGTCATAATGGGTCCTGTCTATCTCGGCAGCCAGCCTATCATCGATGGGACGGTTGCAGGCAACGATGCCGCCAAAGGCAGAGACGGGGTCACCAGCCAGTGCCCTTTTGTAGGCTTCGACGATATCCGGGTTGGTGCACAGACCGCAGGGGTTGTTGTGCTTCACGATAGCCACTGTGGGGCCCTCGAAGTCGCAAGCGGCATTCCAGGCGGCCTCCAAATCGAGGATGTTGTTGAAGGAGAGCTCGGGGCCGCTAAGCAACTTTGCTGCGGTCATCCCTGGTGCCGTCCGTCTCACCGTCTGGACGGCGTAGAATGCGGCCTTCTGGTGGGGGTTCTCGCCATAGCGCAAATCATAGAGCTTCCTCATGCCGATGGTGAGTTCCTGCGGAAAGAGGTTGTTCTCGTCCTTCAGGTACTCTGAGATGGCGGTGTCGTACAGGGCGACGTGCTGGAAGGCTTTCTGCGCCAGCCTCTTCCGCGAGGCGAGGTCAACATCGCCCTGCTTCAGCTTTTCTATCACCATATCATAGTCCCGCGGGTCGACCACTACGATGACCGAAGGAAAATTTTTGGCGGCGGCACGGATCATGGTAGGACCGCCGATGTCGATGTTTTCCAGGGCTTCTTCCAGGGAGACATGGGGTCTGGTGACCGTCTGCACAAAGGGGTAGAGGTTGACCACCACCATGTCTATCGGCTGGATGTTGAGCCGCACGAGCTCGCCCATGTGGCGGGGGAGGTCGCGGCGGGCGAGGATACCGCCGTGGACGATGGGATGGAGCGTCTTTACCCTGCCGTCCAGTATTTCGGGGAAGCCAGTGAGCTCGGAGATGCTATGGACTTTCAGCCCGCTGTCGTCCAGGGACTTCTTGGTGCCGCCGGTACTGTAGATTTCCACGCCGAGCTCGCTCAGCCGATGGGCGAAGCTGATGAGCCCTGTCTTATCGGAGATGCTGAGTATAGCACGCATTACAGAAGACACCTCCTTAGGAGAAGATTAGACGTTTGCGTCCCTTTGTGTGGATAACTTTACCAATTTTCACAGCCTGAGGCAACTGGGAGAATAGCTCCGCGGCATGTTCTGGCGAGCAGATGACGACCATGCCAATGCCCATATTGAACACGCGGTACATCTCAGTATCGGAGACATTGCCCAGCTCCTGCACGAGTCTGAATATTGGTGGTACCTGCCAGGTACCTTTGTCTATCAGGGTAGCCAGACCACGGGGGAGCGTCCTGGGTATATTTCCCTCGAAGCCGCCGCCGGTGATGTGGGCGAGCCCTTTGATGAGATGGAGCACTGGCTTGATTTCGTGGTAGTAGCAGCGATGGGGCTCCAGCAGCTCCTCGGCCAGCGTCCGCCCCAGCTCCGGGTAGTGCTTTTGGAGTGGTGCTGGGTCGTCGGCTATGTTAAACACCTTGCGCACCAGCGAATAGCCATTGGTATGTAGGCCGCTGGAGGGCAGACCGAGGACGAGGTCGCCGGCGGTGATAGAGCTACCGTTAATTATCCTGTCAGCCTCCACAGCGCCGACGATGAAGCCCACCAGGTCATAGTCCTCCCCGTGGTAGATGCCAGGCATCTCGGCAGTCTCGCCGCCGATAAGGGCACAACCGGTCGCCTTGCAGGCGCGGGCAAGCCCGCTGACGATGCTGGCAACCTTTTGCGGGACCAGCTTCCCCATGGCGATGTAGTCGAGGAAGAACAGCGGGCTAGCGCCGCAGGTAAGGATGTCATTGACGCAGTGGTTCACTAGGTCAATACCCACGGTATCGTGTTTGTCCAAGAGCGAAGCGATCTTCAGCTTGGTGCCCACGCCGTCAGCGCTGGCGACCAGAACGGGCTGTCTGTAGCCGTCAAGCTGGAAAAGTCCGCCGAAGAAACCGATATCGGTGAGCACGCCTGGTGTGAAAGTAGCGCGGGCAAGGCGCTTGATCAGGTCTTTTGCCCTGTCTGCCGAGGCAATGTTCACGCCGGCGGCGCGGTAGGCGTTACTCCGTTCCGACTTCACTCAGCCTTCCTGAAGGCAGGACTTCGAGGGCGAGCTTGTCCATTTCAAGCTGTACCGGGATGGGGTAATCGCCGGTGAAACAGGCGAGGCAGAAGATGTCTCTGGGCAAGCCGACAGCCTCTATCAGTCCCTCGATGCTGATATAGCCCAGGGAATCGGCACCGATGGCATCCCTTATCTCGGGTATAGTCTTATGCGCGGCGATGAGCTCCCATCTGGTCGCCATGTCCACGCCGAAAAAGCAGGGATAGCGGATGGGGGGCGCACAGATGCGCAGGTGGACTTCTTTGGCGCCAGCCCGTCTCAGCAGGTTGACCACCCTGGGGGTGGTGGTGCCGCGGACGATGGAATCATCCACCACTACCAGCCTCTTTCCAACGATGGTATCGGAGAGGGGGTTGAACTTCAGTTTCACACCCAGGTCCCGCAGGCGCTGGTCGGGCTCGATGAAGGTGCGTCCCACATAGCGGTTTTTTATCAGACCTTCGGCATAGGGGATGCCTGAGGCAAGGGCATAGCCGATACCGGCTGCGGTGGCGGAATCGGGCACGCCCATTACCAGGTCGGCCTCCACCGGGTGCTCCCTTGCCAGGATGGCGCCCATAGCCTGGCGTGCTGGATAGAGCAGCCTGCCCTCGATGACGCTATCCGGGCGGGCGAAATAGATATATTCAAAGATGCACAGCGCCCGCCTGAGATTCCCCCAGTCCTCCTTGAAACTCTTGGGACCATGCTTGTCTATGAACAGGATCTCGCCGGGCTCGATTTCCCGTAAGAACTGGGCGCCGATATGGTCGAAGGCACAGGTCTCTGAGGCCACCACCCAGCCGCCATCTATCTTGCCCAGGCACAACGGGCGGACGCCCATGGGGTCGCGCATGGCGATCAGTTTGTCTTTAGTCATCAGCACCAGCGAGTAGGCACCCTGCAGCCGGCGCATAGCGTACTTTATCTTGTCTACCGGTGCCCGCTGCGTGGCGGACAGGATGAGGTAGCCGATAACCTCCGAGTCGGTGCTGGTACGGAAGCTATAGCCCAGCTGCTGCAGCTCCTCGCGGAGAAACTTGGCGTTGACGATGTTGCCGTTGTGCGCCAGGGCGAGGGCGATGGAGCCCGATTCCACTATTATCGGCTGGGCATTGGCAGCACGGCTGGAGCCGGTGGTGGAGTAACGGGTATGTCCGATGGCGACGTGCCCCGGTAGGTGGGCAAGTTCCTCCTCAGTGAACACCTGTGAGACCAGCCCCATGGAGGTGTGGACGTGGATAGCTTTGCCGTCGGCGGTGGCGATGCCGGCGCTTTCCTGCCCCCGGTGCTGCAAGGCATAGAGACCGAAGAAGGTGACTCGGGCGACATCTATTCCCGGGGCATAGATGCCAAAGATCCCGCAGCTTTCGTGCATCGGTATGTTTCAGACAGCCACATTATAAGCCTTTTGTGTATTAGGGGTCAACGTGCTGAATGTGTCAGCAGAGCACGCCCGCTGACACGGGCAACGCACTGGACACATAGACACCAACCGTGTCTATGTGACCATCAACACCTGCAACCTTATTTGGCGGGCTCTAACCTACACGCTTGCCAGCGAAGGCCGCAGAGCCAAACTGTCCTAACTGGATTGTACCGGAGATATTATCGCCTTCGACTTTTCCAGAATAGTCCAGTTTCATCTGCCCCATTGGGCCACTGACGCTGACCGACCAGCTAACGTTGTTGCCGTCAACCTTGCCACCGTCAAAATTGACCGACCCCAGGTCGCTGGACACAGTGCCGCTTAACACATCTCCGGTGGACTTCAGGGTGATTTTGCTGGAACGCTTGCCCATCGGGGTAGAGACTTCGACGTCGTAAACGCCATCTACAGCCATTATAGTTACCTCCTGTAAGCTTGGTGCTCCCGCCGTGGGACAATGATACTATCCCGCGGGCCATGCGTCAATATCGGGATGAAGAGGGAGTTGGACCGCCATGGCTAATAGCCCCTGGAGCTGAAGACGCGCCTTGGCGGTCGTGGTACAATGTGGGCGAAAAAACAAACTAGCGAGGCTTGAAGGACATGGCGCGGTTTATAATTTGTTTTTGCATTTTTGCGGCCTCCTTGACCCTGAGTCTTAGTTGTGGGCCCGGCACAGGGACGCCGGAGAGCGTCGAGCCTCTTGAGGTCAGTGAGCAGCCTGATACTGTGAAGCAGGGCGGAGTTTCGGAGCGCGATTTTTCCGGAGCAATTCTCTACGGCGGGATCAGGCGTACCTATATTGTCCATGTGGGCAGCACCTGCGATGCTAGGGTGCCGGCGCCGCTGGTGATTGTGCTCCATGGTGGTGGAGGGACGGGTGAGGGCATGGTCAGACTCACCAGGTTCAATGCTGTCGCTGATGGTGGCGGCTTCATCGTGGTCTATCCCGATGGGGTTGAGCGGCACTGGAACGATGGTCGGGGGGTGGAATGGTACCGCGCCCACGCCGCGGACATCGATGATGTCGGCTTTATCTCGGCACTGATAGACCACCTGTCTGGTAAATTGAACATCGACGCCAGCAGGGTATATGCCACCGGGATATCCAATGGGGGGATGATGTCATACCGGCTGGCCTGTGAGCTTTCCCGCAAGGTTGCTGCTATCGCTGCAGTGACCGCCAGCATTGCGGTGGACAAGGCACCGATGTGGTCGCCATCACGTCCGGTGCCGGTGCTGATAATCGCCGGCACCGCCGATCCGCTGGTACCCTGGGACGGTGGCGAAATCCGCTTAGGTGGGCGCACCTTCGGCACCGTGCTCTCAGTGCCCGATACGGTGAGGTTCTGGGTAGAGAAGAACGGGTGCGTTACCAGGCCGGTGGTCACGCAGTTGCCGGATGCCGACCCCACCGATGGCACCACGGTACGGAAGGAGGTCTATGGAAGCTGTCGGGGTGGTGCTGAGGTGGTCCTTTATGCTGTGGAAGGCGCCGGACATACCTGGCCAGGTGGGCTGCAGTACCTGCCCGAGAGGGTCATCGGCAAGACCTCCAGGGAGTTCAACGCCAGCGAGGTCATCTGGCAGTTTTTCAAGGCACACTCGCTGTAACACTAATTGTAAGGAGATGTGCTATGGTACCGAAGGAATACGATATTACCGGTAAGGTGGCGCTGATTACCGGCGCTGGCAGGGGTATTGGGCGGGGGATCGCCGAGGTGCTGGCGGAGGCGGGTGCGGACATCGGCCTGAATGCGCTCACCGACAGGTATGTGGTCAAGGCAGCGCAGGAGATCTCAGCAGCCACCGGCAGAAGGGTGTTGCCTCTTCTGGCGGATGTCACCACCACCGAGGGAGCACAGCAGGTGGTTGGTGCTGTATTGAAGGAGTTCGGTCGTCTGGACATACTGGTCAACTGTCTCGGCGATGCCATCAGGCACCCGCTGGTGAAGCTGCCGGACAGAGAGGGTGAAACGATTAACGATCAGGAACTGAAGCGTATAATAGACATAAACATGACCGCCACCATACTGTGCACCCGTGCCGCCGGAGCGCATTTCCTGGAGAAGCGACGGGGCAAGGTGATCAATATATCCTCGGTGACGGCGTTCAGGGGCGGTGGTGACCTGGTGATATACACCCTGGCGAAGGCGGCGGTGATCGGCTTCACCCGTGCCCAGGCGCTGGAGTGGGCACCTTACAACATTCAGATCAACAGCATCGCACCGGGGCTCTTCCCCGATGTGCACACCTATGGCGACAGGGCAAGGCTACCCGAAGCTGTGCTTAAAAGGATACCGCTGGGCAGGGTGGGGCTGGTGAGGGAGGTGGGGCTGCTGGCATTGTATCTGGCATCGTCAGCATCCGATTATATGACCGGCCAGACGATATGCCTTGACGGCGGGATGAGCCTGTGATTGGCGTTGCGACCTGTTGACAACAGCTACTGCTGGTGTGATAATGGGATGTAGAGGTAGCCACCGACAAAAAAGAAAGGAGGGTTAGTGTAGCATGGCAAAAGCTAAAGTTTTACCTATGTTCGGCTTCTGGGCATTTATCCTCGGTCTGGTGATCGCCGTGATAGGCGGTATATTGGCGCCCCAGAACGACATCCTGATCATAATCCTCATCGTTTTGGGCCTTATCATTGGTTTCCTCAACATCACGGCGAAGGAGCTGATGCTCTTTCTGTTGGCAACCATAGCCCTGGTTGCGGTGGGGAATGTGTTTGCCCCGCTTAGTGTGGCCAACATCGGCAAATATCTGGGCAATATGCTGGGCTATATTGCCACGCTGATGGCACCAGCGGCGATAGTCTGCGCCATTAAAGCGCTGTGGGCTATCGGCAGACCGGGAGACTAAAAGCTTTTGGTCTCTTTGTTACACGCGCTTAAGGTATAACGGGGAGTGTGATTGGCTGTCCCAAAGATTGGGGTGCACAGGTTTTAAAGAAGGAGGTGATGCTATAGCGTAGCGCACGGTATTCAGCGGATGCTTTCTAAATATAGCAATGAGGGGGAAGGAATGAAGAAACGGACGATAGCAGCTATATCTTTTGTAAGTATCCTGCTTGTATTTTTCTGTGTCACCTGCGCACCAACCGCGGAAGCCCCGCCCCCGACCACACCGGTGTCGCAGCCGGTCAAAACGTTCGAATGGAAGTTCCAGTCCCACTGGCCTGCGGCTAGCGCGTCATACGCACCATTCAAGAAGTTCTGTGAAGAGGAGATTCTAAAGTTAACTGATAACCGATTGAAGATCACAGTGTATCCCGCCGACACCTTCATGCCGACGAAGGACTTGTTTGAGGCATGGCGCACCAACTCACTCCAGGGCGGCACAGGTTCAGTGTACTGGACAAGCGCTGTGCCACTTGAAGCCGTCTCCGGCAACTGCCCATTTGCTTTTAGGGATGCCTGGGAAGTCCAGTATTTCCATATGCAATTGGGCTTCGAAGACGCGTTAAAGAAGGCGCACGAGGCACAGGGCGTCATGTATTGGACGGAGAAATGGTTTCCGACGGCGATGATAAGTAAGAAGCCGATCGTCACGCTCGCAGACTTGAAGGGGCTAAAGGTAAGGTCGTCCGGTGCCATCGCAGATATGTTGAAAGACGTAGGTGCTTCACCCACGATGATCGCAGGGGCTGAGATCTATACAGCTCTGCAGACAGGAGTGGTGGATGCTGCACATTGGGGAGCCGCCATCGGTGCCTACAGCATGAAGTTTCATGAGGTCGCCAAGTATTACGTACAGCCCAACCTCGCCTTTTGTGCCACTGACTGGGTGGGCATCAGCAAAAAGGCCTGGGATGAGCTGCCCAAAGATATCCAGTTGATCGTCGATCTTGCCCTGAAAGAGCGTGCTTGGGACAGGAGCAACGAATATTACCTGGACGAAATGGACGCCCTGATTGCCATGACCACAAAGCACGGGGTAAAGGTCACAACGCTTGATGCCGAAGCCCAAAAGGCGATGGCGGCTGCGGCGGCTAAAGCGTGGGACAAAGTGGCGGCTATGAGTCCCGAGAATGCCCACTGGGTGGGGGTGATGAAAGATTTTCTAAGAAAACTGGGTTACATCCAGTAATTCTGCGGTTATGGAGGAGAAAGGCGGGGTTTCAAGCCCCGCCTTTTTCTGAGATCACGACTTCGAGGTTTGGAATGAAGAAGGCTTTAGGACTGATCGATAGTATCAGCGAATGGTCGGGGAAAATTGTCAGCTTTCTGGTCATCGCGTTCACCCTGGTTATACTCTACGAGGTGATAGCGCGCTATGTTTTCAATTCGCCCACTATCTGGGCACAAGAAGTGTCCGTCGCTTTGTATGGGGTTTATATAGTGCTCATCGGTGCTTATGTGCTTCGCATCGGTCAGCATGTCAATGTGGACATCATATATAACCGTTTCCCGCCAAGGATAAGGGCCGCCGTCAATCTATTTACCTGGTTGTTGTTTTTCCTTTGGGTGGGCACGCTGATATGGAAGGGCTGGCAAAGTGGCTGGTCCTCTTTTTTGGTAAGAGAACGCGAACCAACGACATTCGGTCTTCCCGTCTACCCGGTCAAGCTGTGCATCCCGGTTGGGGCCTTTCTTCTTTTCCTCCAGGGGCTGGCGACGTACATCCGGAATGCCGTATTTGCAGTAACGGGCAAGGAGCTTTAAATGAGTCCCGAACTGGCCACGCTCATCCTCTTTGGAAGCTTGATCTTATTCCTGGTGCTTGGCTTGCCCTTAGCCTTTACTCTTGGTGGTGTGGGCGTCATAGGTATCCTGTTGCTGTGGGGACCAGATGGCTTGATGGTAGCGGCTTCACAGCTGTATGCCGCCATGGGGAAATTCACTCTTCTGGCGGTGCCTCTGTTTATATTTATGGCGATGCTTCTGGAAAGGGCCGGTGTAGCCGATGACTTGTACACCATGATGCATCGGTGGATGGGAGGGCTAAGGGGCGGACTGGCGATGGGCACAGTGGGTATATGCACAGTTTTTGCCGCGATGTCCGGGATCAGCGGTGCTGCTACTAGCAGCATGGGGGTCATTGCACTGCCGGAAATGCTCAAACGGAAATATGATAAACAAATTGCTATTGGCTGCATCGCCGCTGGCGGAGCATTGGGCATTCTAATACCCCCCAGCGTGATAATGATACTGTATGGCGTATACACCGGTGAGTCCATAGGTGCCATGTTCATGGGAGGGGTGTTTCCCGGTCTGTTGCTGTCAGCCTTATTTATAGCCTACATAGGCGTAAGGTGCTGGGTGCAGAAAAATCTGGGACCTCCTCTATCGCCAGAGGAAAGGGTAGGCTGGAAGGAAAAGCTGATTTCGCTGAGGTCGGTGGCATTGCCGATCGTGATAGTCTTGATGGTGCTGGGCTCGATTTACTTCGGCGTGTGCACCCCTTCGGAAGCAGCTGCCATGGGTGTCCTGGGGGGCGTCCTTTCAGCTGCGGTCTACCGGCGGCTTAATTGGTCGCTGATCAAAGAAGCGTGTTATCGCACCGCCGGCTTGACCGGTATGATAATCTGGATCCTTGCCGGGGCTTATTGCTTTACCTCGCTTTATACCGCCACAGGCATCTCTGATTTGCTGAAAAATTTGTTGCTGGAAATACCTGGTGGGCGCTATGCGGTGCTGGTCACAATACAGCTTATTTTCTTAATTCTGGGATGTTTTCTTGATCCCGTGGGCATCATAATGATCACCACCCCGGTTTTTATTCCGGTGATCAAGGCGCTGGGATTTGGCACCCTGTGGTTTGCCATCCTCTTCGTAGTCAACATGGAGATGGCCTATCTCACACCCCCATTTGGGTTCAACCTGTTTTACATGCGTGCGGTTGCGCCTCCGGGGACCACCATGGGTGATATTTATCGCTCTATCTTCCCGTTCGTCCTATTACAGATGCTCGGTCTGGCCCTGATCATCATATTTCCACAAATAGCTCTGTGGTTGCCTCAGACAATGGTAAAATGAAGAGACGCTTGGTACATCAGGAGGTGACACAGTGAACATAGCGAGATTTATCGAAGACAACATAGGGCGGTTCGGTGCCTACGACTTTCTCTGGTTCAATGAGAAATGGTACACAAATGTTGAACTCAACTCCAGGATAAACAAATTAGCTAATGCCCTGCGGGACCTGGGCGTGGGAAAAGGCGATAGAGTGGGCGTTCAACTGCCGAACTGCAATCAATTGATTGAGTCCTTTTTTGCCACGTTTAAGACCGGCGCAACAGTTGTCCCGGTGAATCCATCATTGCGGGCACCGGACCTCGCCTACATTTATCAGGATACCGCTATGGTCGCACTGGTCAGCACCATGGAGTTTATCGACCGGATTAGCGAGGCGAGGAAGGAGGCCCCTGAGTTAAGGAACATAATTATGCTCGAGGACGAGGCACCACGGGGCATGCTGTCCTATGCCAGACTACTCAGCGAGTCTTCGGACTCTGTCGGCATTGTTGAGACGGACAACGATGATATTGCCGTCATCCTTTATACCGCGGGTACCACGGGTAAACCTAAAGGCGTGATGCTAACGCATTACAATTTCTATACGCTAGTTTCGGGTTACTACGAGCAGGTGTTGCTGGATACCAGGGGCGTCTTGGTAAAAACTAAAGTCTCGGAATGGGACCACAGGCAGGGCAGGAAAGTGGAAAGGGAAATAGAGGTCTTCGGGGTCAACCGCAACCGCGTCTCGTTGATAACGCTGCCCCTATTCCACGGTTACGGCATTTTTGCCGTCAATCTGGAGTTTCTTACCGGCGGCAAATTGATAGTGCTGAGGCGCTGGGAGCCCGAGGAGGCGATGAAAGCCATACAGAGGTTCAAAGTCACGGATTTCCGTGGTATCCCCACCATGTACATACAACTGCTTAACCATCCCAATGCTGACAAATATGACCTGAGCTCGCTTGAGACTTGCATTTGCGGGGCCGCCCCCATGCCCCTGGAAGTAGCCAGGAAGTGGAAGGAAAAGTACGGTATAGATATCTGGGAGGGGTATGGGCTGAGTGAGGCAACCGCTGTAAACTGTGGAAATGTGGCTGGAAGGCGACTACCAAAGTATGGCTCGGTGGGCAAATGCTATCAGAAGTGTAACACCATCAAGATCTTCGATGAGGAGGGGAAAGAGCTGCCCGCAGGGCAGATCGGTGAGATAGTGATCAAAGGGCCAACCGTTATGAAGGGGTACTGGAATAAGCCCGAGGAAACGGCGCAGGCGTTGAAGAACGGCTGGTTGTTTACCGGCGATATCGGGTATATGGACGATGACGGTTACCTGTTCATAACGGATAGAAAGAAGGACCTTATCATCAGGGGCGGAGAGAACATTTATCCTAAAGAGGTGGAGGATGTGCTCTATAGGCATCCTCAGGTTCTGGAAGCTGCGGTGGTGGGCGTCCCCGACCCGGTCTACGGGGAGGAAGTGAAGGCTTTCGTCGTCCTCAAGGCGCCGAACTCGGTAACCGAGCAGGAGCTGATAGACTTCTGTAAGCAGCATTTACCCACCTACAAGAGGCCCAAGACGGTACAGTTCATGGATGTGTTGCCCAAGAGCGATGTGGGCAAGATACTCCGCAGGGAACTGAAGAAGCTGGGTTAAACCCCCTGCGCTTCAAAGTGCGATCTCGCTGGAGGGGGGCTAAGGCCGGAGTGGGTGCCGGATGATCGACTCAGAATGAGCGAGGACTTTGCCGGGGGCGCCGGGGCGTTCGTGGAGAGGCGACTGCCGCAGTACGAGGGTAAATAGTGCGCCACGCCTGCCTAAAAAAGGTTGCTGAGTGGCTACGCTACTACCTGGCCTGTGAAAACAGGCTTAGCCAGACCCCGTAGGCCCGCCTGGGGGTACCGTCCCTCTTGACTAGGGCGACGGCGTCGTTTTCGTCGAGGGCAGAGAGCCATGGCCAGCCCAGATATTGCAGGTTGATGCCCTGCGCGGTGGTCAGGCGCTGGCTCACCTCAGTGATGAAATCAGCCTGGCCCTGTTCGCCTCCGAAGGCGTCCAGCGCTGCCCATGCCACTTCGGTAAACCCGAAGGGCTTACCAGGCATATGCTGCAAGGCTCCAGCATAGTAAGCATCAGGGATGGACTGGGGTCTCCCCATTCCCTTCACGGCGAAGGGGTAACTGGTAAACATCAGGATATCCATTTTGCCGGCATCGAACATCCTGAGGACGGCGAGGTCGGACTCCTGGTTCCTGGAGACAAGTTCACGGGCGAAGATGCAGAACACCGCAGTCTGCGGGGACAGTTTCTTAACTGCGTCGTATGTCTCATTGTACAGGCTGACATAGTGCTGAAACCCGTTAGGGTCACCTTCTTTAGCGCCGTAGACCTCATACCACCGATTGACCTCATTGCCGAGCGACAGGTATTTCGGCTTAACGGCCCTGACCACATCGAGGGCGGCTTGCTTGTATGTCAAGCGCCATTCGGGCTTACTGAGCGTCGCCCCCTGCATATCTGGAGGTGCTACCAAAGACATGTTGTTGCCGATAAACGACAGATTGATGATGGGGAACATCCCATTCCCGCGGATGTACTGCTGGACGAAGGTCTCCCCCCAGCTTCCTGAGAGTTCTTTTGCCAGAGCATAAAATGGGGTTGGTCGTCCCCAGACTGGGACAAATTCGCAAAAGGTGGCTGCCTTTTTATGGGCATCGGCGAAAGACTCCTTCTGGGATGGTGTGGGCAATGTGCCCATAAAGAAGCCGCGCTGCGGTAGCGCAGGGCGATCGACCGGGGTTATTTTTACTTCGCCGGATGGTGGAGCGGTGGCGGGCTTGGACGGTGGGGTTGTAGCCGGCTTGGATGCCGGGCTTGAGCAGCCCAGTAAGGAAAGCACCAGCACTGCGGTCGCCAAAAGCCATAGCATGGTTATGCGGTTATTTCCATAAAGGGATATCCTGTGGCGAAAGCTTTTTATCACCGAGTGCCTCAAATTCCTCCTTGCTTAAATAATGGATAACGGGGTGATAGGGGCCCATTATACCAGCCCTGTTCTGTCCTATCAAAGACTTATCGTACTGGGTGGCAGACCAAGCGGCCTTTTCCCAGGGGAGGTTATACTCATCCGGGGCGTATTCTGGCAGGTGCCATTCGGGCATCACGCTCATCCACCGGATGGTGATAGTCTGGCGCGACCGCGGTCCCCAGTTTGCCCAGGTGACGCCGTTCTCCGGCCGGGCATTTTTAGGCCTGTCTTCCGGTGTGGAATAGACGATGATATACTCATTGTCCTCATTAAGGACTATTTCATCGTCCATCAAAGAGCCGTAGTTCACTGCGGTCTCGTACCTGTCGCCCTCGCCTTTACCGTATTGAGAGATAGACCAGTAGCGCACTTCACCGCCGGTCATCACGGGCTCGCCGTTTCTCGTCCTGGGGAATCTGGGCATCTTGCCCGTAATGACGTACACTTTGCCCGGACCGAGCTGAAATATTCTGGTCAAAAAATTATTATTCTTGCAGGCGGTGGCGCAACCTTCATAGTTGCCCGGGGGCTCGGCGTCCTCCCCCCGGTTGAACAGCAGCAGGAACATTTTACGTATATCGTCCTTGGCCTGCTCTGCCCGGGATTTTCCGGTCTCGGAGGCGATGTAGCCATTGTTCTCCGCCCGGATCAAGGTGAGGCCAAATATTTTGAACCATCCATGCTGCGCACCTATAAAGCCGTAAGGTTCTCTAGGGGCTTCGTAGCCGGCTGGTACCAGCGTAGTTTCGCGTTCTAAAGCCAGTGAGAAATCGGGCTGCAGCCAGAATTTTTCCCCCGTTTTCAACTGCAGGACAGCTTTGGGTAGACCGACGCCGCCGTAGATATCGGTGTCCTTGTCCGGCGCGTACACTCGGTACCAGAGGACGGAGGGGGTCAGCACGTTGTTACCCCAAGGGCCGGCGAAGCCAAACGGTGCCCCCACACGGCTGTTACCTGGTGCGCGGTAAACAGGACTCTTCATGGCTTCCGGATTCAGCAGCACAGCATTGCCCAGCTTTAAGTCGAAGGTAACATGGTAGTGTCTATCCCGGGCGGTGCGGTCGGCGCCGACCCTGAACGGGTTTGTGCTGCCGGGGTCGGGCTCGATATCCACATCGACCAGGGGCACTTCGGGCGTCTCGCCCATGCTGCCACTTGCGGGGTGCTTCGGGTCGAATGGTGGCAGGATTTCAAAGCTCATATAACGGGCGTGGGGGAAGTCGCCTTCGATTAACAGTTTGGAGTCGATGGGGGCTACGAAGATCAGCTTACCGTATGTCACGTGCGGGTCCGTCCCCAGCATGTACAGCTTTTTGAACTCAGGGTCAACCTCGTGACAGGGGATGACCAGCCACTGCTTTTCCGGCGATACCTCTTCGGGCCTCATCAGCGTCCAGTCCTTGGTCTTGGGGTTGTCGATATATTCGGGCAACAGCCCTTTGGGCAGTCTAGCCGGGACTTCGCCTTTAAGCCAGCGGCGGATATAGCTTTCCAGCCTATCCGATAGCTCCCGGGCTTTAGCGTTCTGCGCCCTAACGTACTCTTCTCCCTCGGTCCGGGCAGCAAAGGCGACCTGAAGTCTCTGGGACATAGTCATCTGCGGCAGTTCGGTGTGGGACCAGTAATTGTGGGGGTAGACCTGCTGCTCGAGGCCCTTTTCGAGGGTTGTGGTGGTATATATATCTTGTTGGCTTATCTGTGGCGTTTGCGGCTGGTCAAGGGTCCTCTGACCGCACCAGCAACCGCTTGTAGCAGTCACCGCCACCAGCAGGGCTAATAGAGCTATCAGCAAAGGTGACCGGCGCCTGGTCATCCTCATAGACGCTTACCGCACGCAGACCGTGCACCACATTTTACCATTGTAGACCGGCATGACCAAAGGTGGTGCAGTTCGGGCTGAGCGCCGTTGTTGCTTATGAGTCTGACAACAACGACGGGAGCCTTTCTCAGAGGTAGACGGGTGTCATCGGACATCCCGTCGGAAGGCTCTGCTTAACTTGGGGGTCGCCTATCTGGGTGGGCGCATCTGCTTCGCCTTGGAGAGGAACTCATCCAGCCTCTTGCGGATAGTTATCTTATCGTACTTACCCACACTGGTCTTGGGTATATCGTTGCAGAAGGCGATGAAATCTGGCAGCATCCATTTAGTTATTTTGCCCTTTTCCAGCCCCTCGACTTCGAGGAAATGGTAGATATCTTCCTCGGTGACCGAAGCGCCGGGCGCCAGTTTCACCAGTGCCATAGGACGCTCCCCCCATTTCTCATCGGGTACTCCTACAAAGGCAGCCTCAAGGACCTGGTCGCAGGTCGCCGTTAGGTTTTCCAGGAGGACCGTGGGCACCATCTCAGCGCCACTTCTTATAACATCGGTTATTCTATCGGCAATGACGATGTACCCTTCCTCATCTACTTTGGCCATATCACCAGTGTGGAACCAGCCGTCTCGCCAGGCAGCAGCAGTTTTCTCTGGATCGTTGTAATACTGCTCCATGATCCAGTGACCCCGTAGCACTATTTCTCCCAGGGTGGCATTGTCATGTGGTACAGGGTTGCCGCCCTCGCCGGTCACCTTTGCCTGGATTCCAAAGACCGGTAGGCCGGTCTTTACCCGAATCTGGTCCTGTTTCTCTTTGGGCCAGGTGATCATATGGCGTTTCAAAGTAGCTGAAATGGAACTGGCCGCTGTTTCCGTCATCCCATAGCCGGAACTAACCCGGAAGGTGGGGAACTGTTTCTCCGCCTTGGCTTTAAGACCCAGTGGCAGGGCAGCACCGCCGACACCTATGTTGCGGAGGCTGCTCAGGTCGTATTTGTTCAGGTCTTCAAATTCAAGTAGCATTGCCAGCATGGTCGGCACCAGTCCTGTGGAGGTCACCCTTTCGGTCTGGACGATCTCACAAAAAGTCCGTGGGCTGAATCTTCCCGGGAAGACGATTTTGTTGGCGGTGAGGACGTTCTGCCACGGTGATCCCCAGGCATGGATGTGGAAAAGTGGTATATTTACCATCGGTACATCGTAAACGGGGAAGTCCTTTTTTAACTCCTCAAGCAGTGCCTGCGGACCTTTGCCGGCGGCAATTAGCTTCGCGAGCGCTTCTGTTTTTGCATTGAACAGCCATTCGATAAAATCCAGGGCATAGGCGTGGAACCTCATCATCATCGAGGCTAGGATGTTGACGGTCTGGAGGTAAAGCTGGCGATGGGTGAACATCACCCCCTTAGGTAGCCCGGTGGTGCCGGTGGTGTAGTACAGTACGGCGTAGGTGTCCTCGCTGAGAAATGGCCAGTCGAACTCCTGTGGTTGCCCTTTCAGCAATTCCTCATACTCATACAACGGGGCAACACGGGTCTGGGGTTTTCCGGGACGATCTGAAATATAGACAAAGGCTTTGACGGTGTCCTTGATCCTGTCGTATATCAGCTCCAGAAGGGGCAGCACTGCTTCATCAACGAAGAGAATGGTATCGCCAGCGTGGTTTATGGTGTGTATCATGTGCTCGCGGGAGAGCATGATGTTTATGGGGTGGGAGACTGCCCCCAGACAGGTACCGGCATAGATCAATTCCAGGTGACGGTGGTGGTTTAGCGCCATAGCACCAAGGCGGTCACCGGGCTCTCCCGGTCTGCCGGGCTTTACACCAAGTTGCTTCAGGGCACGGGCAAGCTGGCAGGTACGCTGGTACCACTGGCGCCAGGTGAAGCGGAAATACTCTCCGGCGTCGTTGCGGTAGACGATACCAATGTCATCGGGGTAAAGGCTTAGCGGTCTCTGCATGAAGTCCGTTAGAAGTAATGGGTAGCGAGTAGTGTACTCAGGGTATGTCTTAGCTGCCATTTTCCTCTCCTTTCATTGGATTTTCCAGTCCTCCCGCCTGGACCAAGCAGTCCTTTAAGAAAGGCTTTTGTCCAGCCCGTGATTCCAGCCTAATGGCAAACGACTAGCACTCAATTTACTACCGGGTGACAAAACTGTCAAGGTGGTGGGGCATTCCAGGTCACGGCTACCCGCGATAATTTTGATGTCTTTGGCGCGGCCCTGCTCCCAAGTACCGTGCCGGTCGCCAGTTTTCACAATAGTCTTGGGCGGTAGCGCCGTCAGCCAAGGTTGTGGCACCTGGTGTTAGCCGTAGGTGCAGGTTATCTGATTTCGTGAGTGGTATAATTGGCACGGTCAACATGTAAGGCGTCGTCCGTCTCAGGCACCGGTAGGTCCGGAGTATGGAAGTAGCATCGATAGTCCTTGCCGGCGGCAAGGGGCTACGGCTGGGAAGAAGAAAGGCGCTGGAGGTCGTTGGTGACAAACGACTGCTGGAACGCGTCGTTGAGCGGCTGAGACTGGTAGGCGGCCATATTCTGGTGGTGACCTCCAGGGAGCAGTTTGACCTTCTTTCAGACTTTGACCATGATGGGGTGCTGGTAGACATTTACCCTGATATGGGACCACTCAGCGGTATATATACAGGACTGATGGCTTCCCCGTGCCAGCGCAATATCGTAGTTGCCTGCGATATGCCGTTCCTGAATGTCACACTGCTGCGCTATCTTGTCGAGCTTTGTCAGGGCTTCGATGCGGTCGTGCCCAGCCTCAGCCCCGGGACTTTAGAGCCGCTGCACGCAGTGTACACCAAAGACTGCGCGGAGGGCATCAAAACACAGCTAGAGAGTGGAAATCCGAAAGTGAATGCCTTCTTAAAGGGGGTGCGGGTGAGGTATGTGGATAGGACGGAATGTTTGAGGCTGGACCCGCAGCTCCTGTCCTTTTTTAATATCAACAGCCTGGCGGACCTAGAGCAGGCTAATAAGCTGGCTGCGGAGCTGGGTATTTAGCTCGACTGCCTTGACCGCCACTTGCTATGGGTAATACAATCAGATGTCGTCCCCAGGCTAGCCCAGAGCTATTGGGAGCATAACAGGACGGATTGCAGATGCGGGCCCGTATTCTCAGCGCAAGTGATATAGAGAACATACGCCGAGCTGCCCGCCTTGTCCGCAGCGGCGAGGTGGTCGCCTTCCCCACCGAGACCGTTTACGGGCTGGGCGCCGATGCCACCAACAGCGTGGCGGTAGCCAAAGTGTTTGCTCTGAAGGAGAGGCCCAGCTTTGACCCGCTCATCGTCCACATTGCCAGCATGGAAATGCTTCCTGGGGTGGTAGGCGCCGTCCCGGAGGGTGCAGAGCGTCTCATGGAGGCTTTCTGGCCCGGACCCCTTACGCTGGTCATGTTCAAGAATGAGACGATACCGGACATTGTTACTGCGGGTCTGCCCACCGTGGCGGTGCGCATGCCCCGGAGTGAGGTGGCGCTGGAGCTGATCAGGGAGGCGGGTGTCCCCATCGCTGCCCCATCGGCGAACCGCTTCGGTCGTCCCAGCCCTACATGTGCTGAGCATGTAATGGAAGACCTGGGCGATAAGATACCGCTTATTCTGGACGGTGGGACGACGCAGATAGGAGTGGAGTCCACGGTGCTGGATGTCACCTGCTCTCCACCGGTGATATTAAGGCCGGGTGGGATTGATCGGGAGGTGCTGGAGAGGGTCTTGGGTAAGGTACTGCTGGCACAGGAAAATGATGGAGCAGTAAGGTCGCCGGGGCAGATGAAACAACACTATGCCCCTAGGGCAAGGGTGCTGCTGTTTGACGGCGAACGTCGGGCAGAGGTGACTGCGGCTATGAAGGCACAAGTCGAACGGTTGAAGAAGGACAGCCGGGTCGGGGTGATGGTGCCGGAGGAGGAAGCCAGCCATTTCGGCAGCGATGTCCTGGTCATAAGCCCGGGCTCTTACGATGAACTGGGGGTGGTGGCAAGCAAATTGTTCGAAACGCTGCGGGCGTTCGACCGGGAGGGGGTGGACTGCATCCTGGCGCTGGCGCCACCGAAGAGGGGCATCGGGCTGGCGATATTCGATAGACTGTTCAAGGCCGCGGGGAGCCAGATAATCGAAGTGGGCAGGTCGTAGCTGGTCTTTCTCGAGCGGACGCGATAGCCCGATATTGACCGCTTAGCGATGGCATGTCTTGCTGTGCAGGGAGGGATGCGCGGAAGTTACGCCAGCGACTGTTGATAGTAGCTACTTTCCTTCCCGCACCACGGCAACTAGTGCGCCGGGCCCCCCATGGACACCAAGGGCCGGTCCCAGCCTGATTACCTTGGGTATGATGCTGGGGAACAGTGAGCGTGCGTAGTCGGCCAGAGAATGGGCTTCATCGGCGGTGGTGCTGTGGACTATAGCTATATCCTGCGCCTGCATGATCGACCTCAGGAACTCGCGCAGACGTTCGATACCCTTACTGCGGGTGCGGACTATGCCGGCAGGGTGGAGCTGCCCATCGCGCAGGGTGAGCAGAGGCTTTACTTGGAGCACAGATTCGACGGCAAGGAAGCCCTTACCCAGGCGTCCACCCTTGATGGCATATTTCAGGGTGTCGAGGAGGGCGAGGACGTGCAGTTGTTTGATCGTTTGCTGGGCTTCAGCCAGCACCTGCTGCAGGCTGGCTCCAGCCTCAGCAGCTTTGGCCGCTGCCATGGCGACGAGCCCTTGCCACATGGTAACCCCTTTGGAATCAACCACCTCCATCTTGAGCCTTTTGTTCTTGTCCTGGGCGATCTCTTTGCCCATCAGCGCCGCATCATAGACGGCACTGTGCTTGCTGGTGATGTGTATGGAAACGATTTCGCTGGTCTCGCGGGCTACCTGTTCATATGCTGCGGCGAAATCGCCGGGCGAAGGTGCTGCGGTGGAAGGATGCACTGGGTCGTTTGCCAGCTTGTGGTAGAGTTCATCGCAGTTTATATCTACGCCATCGCGGTAGGTCTCGTTGCCAAAGCGCACGTAGACAGGTACCACGGTGATCCCCAGCCTGTTTGCCTCCTCCAGGGGTATATCGGAGCCGCTGTCAGTGACTATTTTGACCATAATTCACACCTCTTTACTCTGATTTGTGCCTGGCAGCTTGAAAAGCAGCACAGGTGAGGTCAGTATACTCTAGAGGGGAACTGTTTGTAAATAGTCCGCCTTGCGGTGCCGGCGTGTACCCCCACGGAGCACGCCTGCGCACCTACAAGGCTGGTCTTAGTATAGCTGGGCTATCGAGGCTGCTACTGCGCTGTGCTGGCAGCTTTAAGCTGCTGTGCCAGCTTTTCCAGGTTGCACCCCAGCGCCAGAAGCAAGCTGCCTACGGCGTACTCCCGCTCCATGCGGTGCCGCATCGGTAGCTCGGGGTGGACAGTATACCGATTACCCCTGCCCTCGCGGTGACGGACAACATAGCCACCTGCTTCCAGGTCGGTGATCACTTTCTGGACGGTCCGTTCGGTGACCCCCACCTTTTGGGCAACCTCCCGCGCAGTTGCCCGCGGGTGCTTCGCCAGGTAAGCAAGGACGAGCCCATGGTTGGTAAGAAAGGCCCATTCCCGTTTCTTCACATAAGCAAGCAATATTTTACTAGCCCTGTGACCTCTTGACAAGGCTGGCATAGTAATATAACATATTAATCCATGAATTACGATATACGAATTATAATTCATATAGACTCCTTCGTATATCGCGTTTCCTTGCTGGATATGGAAAAGTAAAAGGACTTTAATCAGAGGAGGAACGATAGATGGACGCTCGCCGCCAATTCGAGACCGAAATATCTGAACCAGGCTCGCTGGGTTTTGAAGGTGGACATGACAGCGTTATGCGGCAACGAAATACTGTTAATGAGGTGCTGAGGCCGCATCATTTTCGTTGTCGACTTTGCGCTTTCTCCAGTTTTTCCACGGACTGCGATTTCGTACAGGGTGACCGATGCGCCGGGACGGTAGCGCGGATAAAGAACTACTGAGGAGACGCTCTGGCGTGCCCTAGAGTTACCTGAGGGGTCTGCCTTTGGCGTCCTTCGTGATGCCGGTGCCGGTGAGGATGAGGATGCCCTCGATGAAGCCCCACAGGCCGCCGATACCGAAGGTGAGCAAGGTGACGAATATCTGGGCGATGCCGATGCCGGTGTAGCCGAGATAGAAGCGGTGGACTCCCAAGCCGCCGATGAGTATGCCCAACAGTCCAGCTGCCAGCTTTGATTTTTCACCTCCAGTAGCGAGCTTCACCCCGCATTTGATACAGACCTCTGCAGCGGGGTCGGTGGGTTGACCGCAGTTCTGGCAGAATTTATTACCGGCGATGGGGGCAGCACCACAGCCCGGGCAGAATATCGCCTGGTCTGATAGCTCTCTTCCGCAGCTCCGACAGTACATCTCATACCCCCTTGTTTTCAGCTGTTTAGGAAAAGAAAGGCCTATTGCCCATAATAGTATGTCCAAACTGGGGAGTTGTCAATAGGTTCATCTGCTACCTTTACCCCTCTGGTCTATTTCCTAGGCGGTGCGGTGTCTGAGCAGCCAGTCAAGGGCAGCGGCGATGGCTTTTTCCTCGAAGCGGAGCTGGTGACCGGCATCAGGAATGAGCAGAAGCTCCTTGGGCGGTCCGGCTTTTTCATAGAGACGACGGGCGTGTTCTACAGGTACGAGGTCGTCCTTTTCGCCGTGGATGAGCAGCAGTGGGCGGGGTGAGATTTTGTCCACGCAGCGTATGGGTGAGACCCGTCTGAAGCCGTCAAGCCAGTCATTGGGGGAAGGGGGGAAGTCGGCATCTTTTATCAGCCCGATGGTGCGGAAGCGTTCCACCAGCGCCTTTGCTCGCTCTCCGTCGGTGAGGAAGCCGAACTCGGCGGGGCAGGCAAAGGCGATGACGCCGGTTACCCTGGGGTCGGTGGCGGCAACATAGACGCTGATTGCGGCGCCGGCGCTGGAGCCGAGCAGGTAGAGGCGATGGCCGTCGGCCTCTTTGAGGTTAGACACATAGTCCAGCGCTGTTTTGAGGTCGCGTGTCCAGCCGAGCATGTCTATATTTCCCTCTGCCTCGCCACAGCCGCGGAAGTTGAAGATAAGGGTGAGGAAGCCGGCGGCAGCAAATCTGCGGGCAAGCCCGGGATAGCCACTATCGGTGGGGTCTCGGGGGGCACCTGAGGGGATGCCATGACAGAGGAGGAGCGCAGGGTAGGGCGGTGCGGCAACTTCGGGGAAGTAGATTTCACCGGGGAGGGAGAGGCCATCGACTTTAAGTGTGATCTCCTGTCTCATGTGTTTACCTCAGCCTTCTGATCGCCAGCCTTCCTGGCAGGAGTGGCGACAAGGGCTTGCGGTCGCAGCAGCAGGAAAAACTCCCTGTTGCCCTCGGTGCCAGGTATCGGTGAGGGGGTGAGCCCGAGGAGCCTGAGTTCGTGTTCCACCGCCCATCGGATGAATCTGCCGAGCATTCTGGCGTGCACCTGCGGGTCTTTGATGATGCCGCCCTTGCCCACTTCCTCGCGCTGCGCCTCGAACTGTGGCTTGAACAGGACGATGAGATAGCCGGGCGGGGTGAGATGCTCAAGGACATTGGGGATGATTTTGGTCGCCGAGATAAAAGAGACGTCTACGGTCGCCAGATTGACCTTTTGCGGCAGAAGGAACGGGTGGTGGGCATTGGTCCTTTCCATGACCACTACCCTGGGGTCAGTCCTCAGTCTGTAGTCTAGCTGTCCATAGCCGACATCTATGGCATACACGCGTCTGGCGCCGCGCTGGAGGAGGCAATCGGTGAAGCCACCGGTGGAGGCGCCGATGTCCGCGGCCACCATAGAAGAGACATCGACTTTGAACTCATCGAGGGCGTGGGCCAGCTTGATGCCGCCGCGGCTGACGTAGGGCGGCCTTTCCTGTAGTTCGATGACGGCGTCCTGGGCTACCAGCGTGCCCGGTTTGGTGACTGTCTTGCCCGAGACGATGACCTTGCCTGCCAGGACCAAGGCCTGTGCCTGGCTGCGGCTCTCCACCAGTCCCCTGGCGATAAGGAGGGTATCCAGTCTTTGTTTTGCCATGTTGTGGAATCGGTCGGTCACCGCCCGGTTAAAGCATACCACAGGGCGCGGAAGGGTTTAATCCTGACAAGCGGCGGCGGCACCTCGAGCTGGATTTTCTCGGGGACGGGGAAGGAGTTTATCTGGTCGATCTGCGGCTTCAGGCGTTCTATGCCGTCGTGATCGCCCTTTGCCAGCAGGTCATCGAGGCGATGTATCATCTCCTCGGCGGCATTGAGTCGTCTTTCAGCGATCTCAGCCAGCTCTAGTGGCACAGTTCGGTACTTCACCCTGAGGCGGTTGAGGCGGCGGATAGCTTCGTAGGAGACATCGACCAGCTGCTGGCGGGAGAGCCACTGCGTCTCGTAGTTGAGTGAATATTTCCAGCTCGGTGAGGCGATGGCACGACGGTGTTCCTCGAGCGTACGGAAGAGGACCGAATAGCCGAACCGGTCCGGGGATTCGAAAGCGATGCTGCCGGGGTCGAGGAACGGCGCCAGCGGTGAAATGAATAACGACAGCCGTTTGTCGCCTTTGAACCTGGCGAGGAGGTTATCGCAGTAGTCGATGGTCGCCATCACCGATTGCGGCGTTTGCCTGGGCAGACCGATCATGAAGAAGACATCGAGGCGACTGCAGCCCAGTTCCAATGCGTCCGCTACAGTTTTCTCTAACTCCTCCGTGGAATAGGGTCTACCGATTATCCCTCTTATCTCCGGGTCGTGGGATTCAGGTGAGATCTCCAGGTAGAAGCCGGGGCAGGCCTGGCTCATCATGTTGATGAATTCTCTGGGGGTGGGGGAGAACAGCTCGAGGATGAAGCGGTTTTTCGGGCGTAGCTGCCGGATGAGGCGGAAGACCTCCTCGGCGTAGCCGTCCCCGGGCTCGCGCAGGTCGCCCAGGATGAAGATGGGACCGTTGCTGAAGCGGGACACCTGCTCGATATCACGGGCTACAGCTTTGGGGGAGCGGAAGACGACGCTGTTGCGCCGGTAACATTTGCGGAAGGTGCTCTGAGAGCCGCCGCAAATAATGCAGTTCTGATTGCAGCCACGGCAGGTGATCACCGCGGTGATGGGGTAGCGCGTCCAGTCGCTGACCGGCATGTAGCTTACCAGGTCGCGGTCTCGAATGACCGAGCGGACGACGTATCCGTAGTGGTCGACCATAACGTCGCTGATGTCATCGGGTACATGGGTGAGGGGGTTTTCCTGCAGGTTGCCCTTCTCATCCTTCCAGGCGAGGTTTGGTATTTTGCTCAGGTCGCCGCCGTTTTTAAGGCAGTCCATAAGCTGGCGGAACGGTTTTTCTGTGGAGTCTCCTCTGAGGACGAAGTCTATCTCCCGGTGTTGTAGCAGTTCGCGGTAAAAATAGGTGGAGGAAAAGCCACCGAAAATCACTTTTGATTCAGGGTGGTGTTTCTTTACCAGCTTGGCTATCTCCACTGAGCCGTGGCAGTGCACCATCCAGTGCAGGTCGATGCCAAAGAGGGGCGCCTCCAGCGTTCGGATAAATTCTTCAGTGTCGAAGCCCTTGTCCCGCATCATACGCACGGCGAGATTGATGATGCGGACGCGGTAGCCAGCGCGCTCTAAATAATCGGCGATGCTGGTGAGCCCGATGGGGTACATCTCGAAGACTGGAGAGGGGGGAATGAGGTCGCTCACCGGTCCGTAGAGGATGGTCTTTTTGCGGAAGTCATAGACGCTGGGGGCGTGGAGAAGGACGAGGTCGAAGGACATGGCTAAGAGAATATCCCTGCCAGCAGGTAGCCAATGCCGAGGAGGAGCTGGGTGACGAGGACAACGAGCACGTTATTCGCCAGTCCGGGTATCAGTTTACTAGTATCCTGGTAATTCAAGGCGCCCTGAATGGCTTTTACAGCGAAGGGAATGGTTAACAGGGCGACGAGGGTGAACACTGGCATAATCCCGGTAGCCACGCCGATGACCGTCCAGACATAGACCATGCTGGTGAGCACCGAATATATTACGGCTGCTTTCTTACCGCCGAGGAGTATGGGCATGGTCTTTCTGCCGCCGCTTTTGTCGGCCTCGATATCGGGGAACTCGTTGAGCAGCAGCAGGTTGCAGACGAGTATTCCGGAGGGTATGGAGGCGAACAGCACCGGAAGGGTGTATTCGCCTGTCTGGACGAAGTAAGTACCTAGGATCGGCAGTGTACCCAGTCCCATCCCCGGCGCCCATTCCGGGTAGCCCAGCCTGGTGAGCAGGGGTGTGTAGAGCAGGACGCAGATGGCGCCGATTATGAGCAGGGGCAACAGCAGCCAGCCTTTAACCAGGACGAAGTAGATGCCGATGGGGACGGCAAGGAAGAAGCTGGTGAGACCAAACCAGAGGGTGGGTTCGGGCTGGAGGATGGTGGTGGGCAGAAAGCCGCTGCCGCCGCTGAACGGGGTGCGCTGGGTCCTGAGGTCGATACCGCTACGGTAGTCGTGGTAGTCATTGAGCACATTGACGCTGATGTGGCAGAGCAGCAGACCGAAGAAGGCGAGCACGGCATGCCCCAGATGGAAGGCGCCGTCGTACCAGGCGATACAGGTGCCCAGAAATGCCAGCACCACTGAGAGGAGCAGGAACTGGGGTCTGGTCTCAAGAAACCACAGCTTCAGTCTCATAAGCCAATTAAGTATAGCAAAATATCCAATCCCCTGTCTACGGCGTGTACTCGTCCAGTAAATGGTGACACATTGGTCTTAGGTCCTGAGACCGGAAGAGCAAGATTCTTTTCTTGCTTTGCTCCCTTTTCTGGCGGGGAGTGTTACGGAGTAAATGTCGAAACACTTCGCCTATGTATGATCCCTCTCCCATTATGGGAGAGGGATAGGGTGAGGGCGAGCTAAAAAGATTAAGGCGTTACCAAGCTTGGCTTTCCAGATTATGAAGGAGCGACTTGCTTCTTGCGGCTGAAAGCGAAGATGTAGATGATTTCCAGAATTGCTAGAGTGTTGAGCAGGAATATGGCGATGAACCACCAGAGATGTTTGTTACCCGCCGCCCGCCACAGGGCGACCCCCTTCCAGGGCATTGTCCATACCACTGCCAGCAGGGTGAACCAGGTCACTGCCGGCACGCTGGAGCAAAATCCACCGAAGTCCATATTACCATTCCCTCCTGTCTAATTAGTATTCGATGACGGCGATGACATCGCCTGCCTGCACGAACTGCCCCGCCGTCACCTTGACCTCCGCTACCGTTCCCGAGACCGGGGCGTACAAGGTGTTCTCCATCTTCATCGATTCAATGGTGCAGACCTCGTCATCTTCCTTTACCACGTCCCCGGTCTTAACGTGGACTTTGACCACTTTACCCGCCAGGGGTGCCATCACTGTCTCTTGAGCCATAGTCGTCCGTCCTCCTGTAAATCCGTTGTTCGGCAACACAGTTAGAGGTTGATATTGGAGTATTTCCGCCAGACTTTCCAGGGGCATGTGCCCGGGGTGACAAATTTGTTTTCCAGCAGGTCCAGGGCGCGGTTGATGTACTTTCTGGTATCGTGGGGCATGATGATATCGTCGGTATAGCCGCGCTCGGCGGAGATGTAAGGGTTCTCGTAGATCTCGCTGTACTCTCTGATCCTTTTTCTGCTTGTCTCTTCGGGGTTTGGTGACTCTCTGATCTCGCGGGCGAAGATGACGCTGGCGGCGGTATCGGCACCGACGATGGTGATGCGGGCAGTGGGCCAGGCGAAGACGAAATCGGCACCGATGCTCTTGTCCAGCATGCCGTAGTGGGCACCGGCGTATGACTTCCTCACGATGATTGAGATCAGGGGCACGGTGGCATCCGACCAGGCGTAGAGCAGTTTTGCCCCATGCCGCAGGATCCCTGCCCAGTCAGCCCTGGAGCCGATGATATAGCCGGGGCAATCGACCAGGGTCACCAGCGGTATATTGAACAGGTCGCAGAACCTTATAAACCTGGCGCCTTTGTCGGCGGCATTCATGTCCAGCACCCCGGCCGCTTCTATCGGCTGATTGGCCACTATCCCCACCGGTCGTCCGTTGAAGCGGGCGAAGCCGGTGATGAGGTTTTTGGCGAAGTGGCCCAATATCTCAAAGAAGCGGCCGTCATCGGCGATGGCAGTTATCACCTTTTTCATATCGAACGGCTTAAACGGCTCGTCTGGGAGAAGGTCGTCCAGTTCGGGTATGGTGCGGTTGGGCGGGTCTTCGGTCTTGATGCGGGGTGGCTTTTCCCTGTTGTTGGAGGGGAGGAAAGCGAGCAGCTCCTTAGCCTTGGCGATGGCGTCCTTCTCGTCTTCAGCGACCACATGGGTCTGTCCTGATTTTACGGCATGCGCCCTCCAGCCGGAGAGCTCCTCTAAGGTGATATCCTCACCGATCTGCGTCTTGACGAAGGCGGGACCAGCGATGCCCATAAAGCCGACATTTTTTGCCTGGATGACGAAGTCCTGCATCACCGGGTGGTAGGCCTGACCACCGAGGCACGGCCCGAGGAGCAGTGCTATCTGTGGAATCACGCCCGAAGCCTGGGTCTGCGTGCGGAACAGCCAACCGTAGGCTTCCAGCGTGTCCATACCCTCCTGAAGTCTGGCGCCACCGGAGTCGTTCATGCCGATAAACGGGATGCCCTTTTCCATAGCGAACTGGATGGCGTAGGCCTCCTTTTTCCCGTGATACTCGCCGAAGGTGCCGGCCATGGAGGAGAAGTCCTCGGAGAAGGCGGCCACCCACCTTCCATTTACCCTGCCGAAGGCGGTGATAACCCCCTCAGCGGGTATCTGGGCTTTGTCCATGCCGAAATGGGTCGTCCGGTGCTTGACATGCATGCCTATCTCCAGGTATTCCCCGTTGTCGAACAGCAGCTCCAGCCTTTCCCTGGCGTTGAGCTGCCCTGCCTTACGCCGTCTTTCCAGTACCTGCGGGTCTCCCATCTGCAGGATCTTCTGTCTCCTCTCCTCAAGCTCGCGGTAGAGGTCTTCCTTCTTCTTATAGACACCGCCCGGGTATTCAAGCCATTCTGCCATTTGCAACCTCCTTGTCTTTTTCCTGGCACCGAGTTGTGGGTGGTGAAAGTCTAACCCAAATTATATACCATTGCTACAGTCAGGGCACTACTTTGCTGCAGCAGCGCCAGTATTAGTGCAGAAGGGGCATGCCAGTCATATATAGACCGGCGATTATGGCGGTGGTAACCACGCCGGCAACCGATGGGCCCATGGCGAAGGGAAGGATCATCGCCCGTTTGTTAGCTTCGGCGGCGCATTTCTGGGCTACCTTGGCGGTGGTGGGGATGCAGGACACGCCGGCAAGTCCTATCAGGGGGTTGAACGGCTCCTTGCTGATCTTACTGTATATCAGACCACCGACAAGGCCACCGATGCCCGAGAGTACCAGTGCCACCATGCCCAGAAGCAACAGTAGAAGCACCTTGGGGTTGAGGATGACGTCCACCCCGAGCAGGGCTCCCAGCGTGAAGCCGAGGAAAAGAGTCGCCCCGTACAGCAGCGGACCGGTGAGGAACTCAACATATCTTTCTATCCCGGCCTCCTTGAGCGCCAGGCCGAGGAAGAATGAGGCGAACAGCGGTGCTGCCACCGGGAACAGCAGGCACAAAAGGACACAAGCCACGATGGCAAAGGCGAACTTGGCGCCTTTGGAAACTTTAGGTATGGTGCGCCAGTTCATCTCAATGCCCCGCAGGTTCTTTGGCACCATCTTCGCCAGGAACGGGAATCCCCCGTAGCAGATGCTAAGGTAGACATAGGCGACCACGGTTATGGGGACAAATAGCTCCTTCGCCATCATCAGGGAGCCGAAGAGCACCATAGGACCGTCAGCACCGCCGACGAGGGCGATGGAAGCCGCCTCATTGGGCACCAGCCCCAGGGCTATGCCTATGGGCAGGGTCAGTATCGTCCCCAGCTCGGCACAGGCGGCGATGAAGAAGCTCATGAAAGGTTTCGCCAGAAGGTAGTCTATCTCGGTCATGGCGCCGATCCCCATAAAGATGAGACAGGCGATGAGGCCGTTGCTGAAAGTGAAGGTATAGATGGGCTGGAGGAAGTCTATTTGCAGGATTTGCATCAGCTCTTCGAAGTTACTCACCAGCGGATTGAGAAACAGTGTGCCGATATGCCCTGCCTCGTATACCATCAGCCCACCGTTTACCCCGAGCATGCCGATGCCCAGGGGCACCATAAGTATCGGCTCCAACACCCTCTTATAGCCGAGGTAGGTGAACAGACAGCCGAGGGCAATGAGGAAGAGCCGGGCACAGGCGACTGCTGGGGCCACCAGGAAGAAGGTATAAATCCCTTGGAAGAACTCAAGGAGCGGCATTTGGGCTTCTCTTCTGCACGATGATGCTGATTAATTTAATTATCGCCGCCACCAGCATGGCTATGGCGAAGGTTAGGGCGAAAGACGCCAGTGCAAACAGGGAGAACTTCAGCAACAAGGGTGACTCCTGCAAACGACTGGACAAGAAACCATTGCTGCCATCGAATTATACAGATACGAGCGGTCGCCGGCTAGAGGACCGTCGTCTTTGATGGACTGGACAGTGGCTATTCTATATATGAGCCTTCCTTTTGTCAATAGGGCCTGAGGCCAGAACAGCAGGCTTCCTCTCTGCTTGTTTTACCTTCTCCCTTCCTCCTTCTTTTGCCCTCTCCTTTTGAGGGAGAGGGTCAGGGTGAGGGTAAGCTAGACATCGGTGTCACCGATCTATTTGAACCAGCTCATAGAGCGTGAGTACGGCTAGATGCGGCGTGTTTTCCACTTGCCGGTACGGAAGTAGGTAATGATTACCACCGCGCCGATGAGCATGCTTGCGGTTATCGCCCAGCGTACACCTACGGCGCCGGTGTTCGTGTAGTGGGAAAGGAAATAGGCCAGCGGTACGGTGACCAGCCAGGTGGTGGTGATGCTGATCACCATTGGGGGCAAAGTATCACCGGCGCCCTGCACTCCGCTTATCAGCACAAACAGGAATCCCATGACAGCCCAACCCAGTATAGCAATGTAGATGAATTGCCGGGCTAAGACATCTACCGCCGGGTCGTTGCTGAAGAGGTGGACTACCGGGCCGACCCAGATGAAGATCAAAAGTGAGACTGCAATGACAAAAGCCTCCACAAAAGCTACTGCTATCCAGGCGCTTCTTTCAGCCCGTTCCGGCTGTCTGGCGCCCAGATTTTGTCCTACCAGTACCCCTGCCCCCATGCCAAAAGACATCGCCGGCATGAAGATGAACATCTCCAGTCTCATGGTGATGACATGTGCTGCCAGGGCAGTGGCACCGAAAAGCGCCATGAATATCTGGAGGATGAACTGGTTCAGGCTCTGCTGTATACCGGTGATAGAGGCTGGAAAACCGATGCGGAAAATGCGCCAGACGATGCCGGCATCAAAGCGGAAGCCTTTGAAACTGAGACTTATCCTCGACCTGGCGCTGAGCAGGACTCCCAACCCGAGGACCACACCGAGGCCCTGGGCAATGACGCCTGTGTAAGCGGCCCCACGCACTCCCAGCTCGGGGAAGACCCACCAGCCAAAGATGAGGAAGGGGCAGAGGATCACGTGGACAATACGGTATATTATGGCGATCCACATCGGATTCATGGGGTCTCCGGAAGCCTGCATAATGGCATCCAGCATCATACGAAAGACCATAGTGGCACCGCCGATAAATGCGATGTTGAGGTACATTGTGCCTAGCCTCACGACTTCCGGGTCGCGGGTGATTAGCAACATGATATCTTCGCTGAAAAAGTGACCGACGATTGCCATAAAGGCAGCAAGGATCGCTGAAAGAACGATGGACTGCTGGGCTACAAGTTGGGCGGTGTCCATGTCCTTGGAACCAACAGCACGGGCTATAAGGGCACGCATTCCCTGAAATAAGCCCATCATCAGGCTCATCATGAACTGCATCGCCACGCCACCGATGCCGACGCCAGCCACAGCGGCTGCCCCAAGCCTCCCGACCCACACGATATCTATGGTGGGACCTAACACCATTATGGTATTGGTAACAGCCATCGGCCAGGAAAGGAGAAGGACGTTTTTAAGGACGCTCCCTTGAGTCCAGTCCCGGTGTGCCATGCCTCTGGCGCTTGGTGGGATGTCTATCCTCGCCATGTTTCTATCTGCCTTACTTCAAACTTTCAACATTATAAGCCATTTCGCTCCGACATGGCTTCTTAGCCCGGAGTGTCCGCCATGAGGTCAGTCCGGATATTTTGGGTTTTGCTTTCGTCGCCGAGAGGGGTGAAGCGGACAACTTTATGGGCTATATCTTCTTATGTTTCCACCTGCCCACCTGGAAGTATATTACATAAAAGACCGCCCGGCACAACATCCTGGTCACCAGCGCCCAACGCACTCCGTAGACGCCGAGGTCGCCGACCCGGGGCAGAAAGTATGCCAGTGGTACCTGCATACCCCATACAGTGACCAGGTTGACCAGCATGACCGGCATGGTATCGCCAACGCCGTTGAGGCATTGTGATAATACGATGATCAGCCCTGCTGCCAGTAGCGCTGCTATCTCTATCCTGAGAAAGGTGGCGGCGATATCTATCACGCCGGTCTGCGGGGTAAAGATGCGGACTATGCCTTCAGCCTGAAACCAGATTATGGTCGAAATAAGGACCATAAGTGCCGAGCTAATGGCAACTCCCAGCCAGGCGGTCTTCTGTGCCCGCTCCGGTTGTCCCGCCCCCAGATTTTGTCCGGCAAGAATGCCGGCCCCCATTGCCCAGGCCATGATGGGTAAGTATATAAACATATCTATTCTGGCGTGTAGAGTGTGGGCTGCCACTGCCATGGTGCCGAACGGGACAACAAACCACATCACTATCATTTGTGCGAAGCTTCTTTCCATGCTGGTCACGGAGGCAGGGGCGCCGACCTTCACTATGCGCCAGACCGTGTCAAAATCGAAGTTGAAGTTTCTGAAGGTCAGTCTCAGGCGGGACTGTCCGCTAAGCAGGAGATATAAGCCGATAGATGCCGCCACGCTCTGGGCGACGGTGCCAGCCCAGGCAGCGCCGCTTATCCCCAATCTAGGGAAGAACCACCAACCATAGACCAGGAAAGGGCAGAGAGCGATGTGCAGGGCCGTATATACACCGATTATCTTCATCGGGGTCATGGTATCCCCCGATGCCTCCATGATGGCGTCGTTGGTATTGCGGAGGGTCATAAATACCGCCGCTATGAAAGCTATCCGAATATATGGGGCGCCTTGGATGGCGACTTCAGATTCTACCCCCAACAGGAGCAATATCTGCTCGGCAAGCGAGGCGCCTATGATTGCCAGGACTACGGCGAGGATGGTGCTGACGACATAGCCCTGCTGGGCCGTATGGTTAGCCGCCTCTTTGTCCCCAGCCCCGACAAGGCGGGCTATCATGGCCCTCAAGCCTACGGTGAGCCCCATGGTGAGCGATTCTGCCACCATGACAGCCAGGGTGCCGATGCCCACCCCGGCAATGGGGGCAGCCCCCAGCCTGCCCGCCACCATCATGTCAACGATGGGGCGCAAAGCTACGAGCCCCCTGCTGACAAGCATCGGCCAGGACAGGGAAAGAAGGTTGCTGACGATGCTACCCTGTGTCCAGTCCCTCTCTAACGATCTTTCTGTCGCCATCTTTATGCGTCTCGACAGGATTTTTTAATTTGGACTATGCTTGGGAGCTCTACACGCGGTCGGGGAAGGAGGACGGTAGGCCTTCCGACGACGTCCTATATACTATGCCACCAAAAGCTCCTAAAGGCACGCTAGTCTGATAATGTACCACAAGATAGTATGGGCACACAAACAGCGGCGTCCTTCTTATTCAGGCCTTTGTCAAAACATAGGTATCGCCGCTCAAACTACAAGCATCGGTTCGAGCACTCCCTTATAGCCTGGGTAGGTGAATAAAAAACCGAGGGGGTGGGGAAGAGCCGGACACAGACGACTGTCAACGTGTTCTGTGGCCGTAATAGCAGAGGCGAGGCACAGCATGTGCCTCGCCTCTTGCGACGATGGTGAGGAGAGGAAAGCCTATTTCCCCAGGATAGCGCTTTTCAGCTCCTGGTCGATCCAGATGTACTTGGAGAAATTGCCCAAGTTATAGTGGCCGATGGATGATTCGCCGTTGTAGTTCTTGACCCAGGGCCACCAGAAACGGTAAGAATATCCGGCTGGTAGCTGGATGACATAAGCCTGGTCGAGCAGATAGGGCATGAACTCGCGGTGTATCTGGTCGATCTTTTTCTCGTCGGGGAAGGCTGCCAGCATGTCCTGACGGGCCTGTGCACATCTCGGATCGTTGATATAGCTGCCGTTAGCGTAGCTCGGGGTGGTCCAGCTTATTCCCTTCCAGAAGGCGCCGATGCCACCGTACCACCCGAAGAGCATATCATCGTAGGCACGTCTAATGGCTATGCTCTGGAAAGTGGCATAGTCTTTGGGCTCTATCTCCAGCTCGACGCCTATCTTAGACCACATATCCTTCACCATTTGCAGAGGGTCCATGTAGGCACGGTGGTTATAGGCGATGATCTTTGCCTTGAAGCCATTGGGGTAACCGGCCTCAGCCAGGAGCTGCTTTGCCTTGTCCGGGTGATATTCAAATAGCTCCTGCACCGAGCGGGGCAGTTGCTCCAGAGGCACATAAGCGCCGCTGTACTCCTTTGCGTAGACGATAGGCCATTTGAGCAGGGCGCCCTCGCCGCCGTAGTATTGGTCGAGTATCTTCTTGTTATCGATTGCCATGAAAAGTGCCCTGCGGACCCTTACATCGGCATAGGGAGAATCTTTCTTGTCGGTGCGCATGAAGATAACCGCCTGGGCATATTCGTCCAGGTAGCGCACATACTTCAACCGGGTATCTTTCAAAAATTCCTGTGCCACCTCCCAGTCACAGCTCAAAATATCGATGTTCCCGGTACGAAAGGCGGCATGCTGGGTCGACTCGTCGGGGATGACCAGCCACTTTACACTGTCGATGTACGGAAGTTGGTCGCCTTTGGCTGGGCCGAGGGGGTTCTTCTCCCAGAAATCGGGGTTGCGGGTGAAGATGGCATGGCTCCCCCTTAAGTACTCGGTAAGCATGAAGGGACCGGTGCCGATGCTGTTCTTCCAGTCGTTCATGTTGCCGAACTGTTCCAGGGCTTCCTTGGGGAAGATGCAGGCGTAATCATTCAGTATGGTAAAGAAGTCACCGATGATCATGTATTGCGGGTCGGTCTTGATCACTATGGTGCTGGGGTCTAGAGCTGTTATCTGTGTGGTCTCAGCAACCTTGGCATATGTCATTTTAAAATAGGAAGTGGGCTGTGTTAAATGCCGCTTCAGGGAGAAGACGATATCATCAACGGTGACCTCTCGACCGTTTGCCGGTGGCTTGTTGTGGAATTTGACCCCCTTGCGCAGATGGAGTATTACGGTGTCTTTCCCCTGTAGTTCCCAACTTTCAATTAGGGACCCGGCTTTATGCTCGAGGCGGTTGGTACCGGCGAGAAGCCAGTCGCATTGTCCAGTGCCATAGCCTCCGGCTGTGCCTTTGGTCCAGTCACCCTGGACTAGTTCGTCGTTGGTAAACTTAAGCAGATAGCAGTTGGCGTGGGGCACCATAGCGTCATCAAACCCGTAGGTGTCGACCGTGGATACGACGTTAAGGATGCCTCCATATACAGGTTTTTCTTTTTCTGCTACCTCAATCTCCTTTGCCCCTTTAGCGCAACCGCTGACCAGGCTGGCGATGAGCCCTATAATGACGAGGCTCATGACTAAGATCCTTTTCATTGTGTGGAACCTCCTTTTGTTCTCTGTAGCATTACGTTTGTGCGGCACGGACACTACCGATGTCAGCGCCGCGTTTTGCCCTATTTAAACACCCTTGTTTTGCTGGTAGGCATCCTGTGCACCTCCTTTCTGCTGCGTTCAATTTAGTCATAGCGCACCCGCGGGTCCAGATAGGCGTAGCCGAGATCAACCGCCAGGTTACAGACCAAGACAAATGTTGCCACGACCAAATTCACCGCAGAGATGATGGGATAGTCCCTCTGGAATAAAGCTTCTACAAAATATCTACCTATGCCTGGCAGACCGAATATTGTTTCAATGACCACCGCTCCGCCGACCAGAATAGGTAATTGGAGTCCAACTATGGTAACCACCGGAATCAGTGCATTCTTCAACGCGTGTCTGTAGATGACCACCCGTTCGCTCAGTCCCTTTGCCCAGGCGGTCCGGATGTAGTCTTGCCTCAAGACCTCCAGCATCATGGTGCGTGTCATCCTCATTGTTGTCCCCGACATCCCCATGCCCAGCAAGATGGCCGGGATGATGAATTGCTGCAGACTCCCCAGAGGGTCCCGGAAGAATGGAATAACTGGCAGGGTCGGTGTCCATCCAAACCAGATTGAGGGATAAACGACGACCAGGGTTGCCAGCCAGAACGAAGGCACGCTGATGCATAAGATAGCTACGGTGCGACTAACATAATCACCTACGGTATCCTGGCGTATTGCGGAAAATATACCTACAGGGAGTGCGATAACCAAGCCGAAGAGTATGGCGAGGATGCCAAGTTCGACAGATATAGGTAACCTGTGAAGAAGCTCTTTGGCGATACTTTCTTGTGTCCACAGCGATCTGCCCAGGTCACCCCGCAACACCCCACCCAGCCACCGAAAGTATTGAATGTAAATCGGAACATCCAGCCCCAGGTTATGTCTGATGGCCTGCATCGTGGCCTCTAGGTCCTCCGCTTCCCCGGCTTGCGCTGCCATCATTTCTATGACGTTTCCAGGGATGAACCTCACGGCACAGAAGACGATGATGGTTACGATCAACAAAGTGGGGATTACTAATAGCAGTCGCCTGATGATGTAAGCCCGCATTCTGTTCCTACTCAGTTAATTTTTAGTCTCCATGACCACGCGGTCGAAAATAACATACCAGCAGCTCCTCCCCCAGGGTTTCCCCGTACTATCTGTATTTTGCGGCGCCGAAGACTCCGGTTCTTACAGAAAGATACGGTAAAATTCGTACAGCGTTTTAAGATGCAGCAGGACTGCCCTTTCTGCTCTACGTTTATCCCTGTGCTCAACTGCGTCCAGTATCATGTAATGTTGCTTTCGAAAAGCCAGCAGATCATCGTACCTAAAGAGACGGCTGATATTTTTTAGGCGATCGAGCTGTCGCAGGTCCTGTATATGGGCTACCAGCAGCCTGTTTCCGGCAGCGTTATAAAACTCCTGGTGGAAAAGATTGTTCCAGCGGAAAAGCTTGTTCCAGCCCTCATTGTATAACTTGTCCCGGTCGAGGCCGCTGGTCTTAAGACTGGCGAAGTCCTCGTCCCAATTGCGGAGGTATTCCCTGGCGCGGTCTATGTTTTCCTGGGTGGCCCTCTCGCAGGCCATCCTGATTGCGGCAGTTTCCAGTACTTGCCTCAGCTCAAGGATGTTTCTGATATCTTCCGAGGCGTGATGGGCTACATAGTATCCCCCGGTGCGGTCACGTTTGGTGACATAGCCCTTCATTTCCAGTTGCCTGAGCGCCTCGCGCAGGGGTGTCCTGCTGATCCCCAGCTGGCTGGCTAGTTCTGCCTCAACCAGTCGCTGGTCGGGACGGAAAATACCGTCCAGGATGTTACGCCTGATGGTCTCCCTTGCTATTTCGACAAGGTTCTGTGTAGGCCTGCTATTTTGTCTTTGCCCCATGGTCATGGCAACTACTTGACAGCGGCAAGTGATTTTGCATACAATTCGGTATACCACATTGTATACACAATATTAGCGGTTTAGCCTGGCGTTGTCAAGTGTTGAGGGTGCACTTTTTGAAATAAGGAGGAGTCATGGCAGACAAGGTCATCATCACTGCAGCCCTGGCTGGCTCGGGCGTTTTCAAGAACCAGAACCCCGCGGTCCCGTACACGCCTGCTGAATTTGCCGAGGAGGCGCATAAGGCATACAAGTCCGGCGCCGCCATGGTGCATGTGCACGGGCGTGAGGCAGAGAGTGGACTGCCCACCTGCGATGTAGAGACGGTAAGGGCGATCTACGATGCCATCAAGCAAAAGACACCTGAACTGATCGTCCAGATAACATCCTCTGTGGGTGCTACCCCCGAAGCCAGGTTGGCGCCTATCATCGCCATCAGACCGGAGTCGGCGTCGCTGAATACCGCCACTATGAACTTCAGCTATCTGGAGAGAAAGACGGGTCAGATCGTTTTTGACAGTGTGTTCACCAACACCTTCACCATGTTGCAGGACTTCGGCAGGAAGATGGAAGAGCTGGGCGTGAAGCCGGAGATAGAAGTATATGATGTCGGCGGACTGGACAATTGGCTGTTAATCTCAAAGCAGGGCTTTTTCAGTACTCCGTACAACTTCGACTTCGTGTGGAGCGTTGCCGGTGGTCAGAAGTTCAGGCCCATTATCTTTGCCGCCCTGGTGGAGATGTTGCCGTCGAATTCTAATTTCACCACCTGCGGGATAGGGCTGGACCAGTTCCCGGCGATCATCCAGTCGTGTCTGCTGGGAGGACATATGCGCGTGGGCCTGGAAGACAATATCCGCCTACCCAATGGGGAGCTGGCGAGAGGCAGCTGGGAGCAGGTGGAATGGGCGGTTAAAATAGCTGCCTGTCTAGGAAGGGAGCCAGCGGCGCCTGACGAGGCCAGGGAGATACTGGGTATAAGGAGGACCGCCACCGGTTCTCAAAAATAACGATGGCGGAACAACAACGCTTTCTTTAGTTGGTTTCGCTAGACGCTAGGTCTAGGTTTCTGAGGGGGCGCCTGGTAAAGACGCCGGCAGATTCCCACACAAAAAAACAACTGCTCCAGGCTAGAGCCGTGAGCTGGTCCAAACAGACCGGTGACACCGATGTTTAGCTTACCCTCACCCTGACCCTCTCCCTTAAAGGGAGAGGGAAAAGCAAGCAGAAAGGAGGCCTGCTGTTCTGGCCTCAGGACTGAGGACTAATGGTTGCCGCCCGCCTTCTGCACAGCCAGCGTCTCGTTCTGGCCTCAGGACTGAGGACTAATGTGTCACTGGTCTGCTGGACGAGTACAAGCTGTTTTGTTGCCTGGCTATGCCGTGTTAGAATTGGCCGCGGTGCTGGTGGTTCTATCGGTAGTACCACGACTTACAGGTCCCGCTGACATGGGTTGTTGACAGCCGCTATAATTTTGGCAACGAGCAAAAAACAGCAGCGTGGAGGTTAAGGGAGATGGACTTTCAGCTTAACGAAGAGCAGAAGATGTTGAAGAAGATGGTGCATGATTTTGCCGAGAGGGAGTTCCGCAGCAAGATTGCTGGATGGGAGGCGAGGGGCGAGCGGCTGCCGCATGGGTATGTCAAAATGATGGCTGATATGGGACTGCTGGGCTTATGTCTGCCGGTGGAATATGGCGGGCAGGGACGATCGGCTTTTGAGGCTATCCTGGCGATCGAGGAGCTGGCGCGGATTTCACCTTTATGTGCCTCGCCAGTATTTGAGTCCAATGTGGGACCGGTCAAAGTGATAGAGCAATTCGGCACCGAGGAGCAGAAACGAAAATATATACCGCCGGTGTGCCGGGGCGACTCTATGATCTCTGTTGCCATGACTGAGCCCGAGGCTGGCTCAGCCCTAACCGATCTTGCCACCAGGGCGGTGCTTGATGGCGATTACTATATTGTCAACGGGCAGAAGCGATTTATCAGCGGGGGAGGGGAGTCGGATGTCTACGTGGTATATGTGCGGCTGAGCGAGCAGAAGGGGGCTAGGGGCATCGGTGGTCTGATTGTGGAGAAGGGAATGCCCGGCTTCTCTTTCGGCAAACAGGAGCAGTTCATGGGCTTGCGGGGCATGGCTTCCTGCGACCTTTTCTTCGATAACTGCCGTGTACCTAAGGAGAACCTGGTGGTGAAGGAGGGGGAGTTCAGAAAGCTGATGCTGGCTTTTGATTTGGAGCGCTGCGGCAATGCTACCATGTGTCTCGGTATTGCGCAGGGTGCGCTGGAGGCGGCTATGGAGTATTCGCAGCAGAGGAAGCAGTGGGGTAAGGAGATATGCGAATTTCAAGCTATCCAGTTCATGCTTGCTGAGATGGCGATGAAGGTGGAGGCCGCCCGGCTCCTCATCTATCGGGCGGTGGTGAACGCAGGTGTGGGACTGCCATCCCCTCTGGAAGCCAGCCTGGCAAAGTGCTTTGCCAACCAGATGGTAAGGGAGGTCACCGCCATGGCGGTGCAGATACACGGAGGTTATGGGTACTCCAGAGAGTACCCTGTAGAGAGGATGATGCGCGATGGCTGGGGGTGGGGGATCGCCGGCGGGACGATAGAAATTCAACGCATCACCATAGCGTCCCAGTTGTTGGGGCGCAGGTTTGACCAGAGGCGGTAGGGTCGCTGAGGCACTGCCCGGCAGCGACGGTGCCTAGATTTCTGTGTTAGAATTAAGCAGTTCAGATTTTGGAGGCCCCGACATGGCGGTGAACACGGTCTTAGGTCCTATTTCGCCTGACAGGCTGGGCTGTACGCTGATGCATGAGCACTTTTATTTCGCTTATCCAGGCTGGCAGGCAGATGCCACCATGGCCCCGTTCGACCGCGACGAAGCGCTCAAGGTGGGACTTGAGGTCTGCCAGATGCTGAAGTCTGTTGGCGTTCAGACCGTTGTTGATGCCACTCCCAACGACACTGGCGGACGGGAGCCGCTGCTTTACAGGGAACTCTCTCAGATGACCGGGATAAACATAGTTTGCGTCACCGGGCTTTTCACTGACTCCAGAGGGGGGTCTGCGTACTGGAAGGTGAAGATGGCATATGGTGCAGATATAGCACAGATGATTGCCGAGCTGTTCATTGCCGAACTCACCCGGGGCATCGGCAATACCGGGGTGAAGGCTGGACTTATCAAGGTGGCATCGAGCGCCCAGATGACGCAGTACGAGGAGGAAACGCATAAGGCGGCGGTGATGGCACAAAAAGCCACCGGCGCACCCATAATCACACACACTGATGAGCTCAGCGGCATAGAGCAAGCTGACTTTCTGCTCAGTTGCGGCGCTATCCCTGGCAAGGTGCTCATCGGGCATGTGACCAACTCTACCGATGTGGACTATCATCGGGCGATACTTAAGAGGGGCGTTTATATCTGTTTTGACCGTATGGGCAGTGTTTCGCCATTCAGTGCCTCCGACGAGATAAACGTGCGGAATATCGTCGCGCTGGTCAAGGAAGGTTATGCCGGGCGGATCATGCTGTCTCACGATACTGTGAACCTGTCGCTGGGTAGGACTGCTGCAAATCCGACTTCGGCGGCAAGGCTCCAGCCAGCACGGACCATCGAACATATAAGTCGAAACATTATCCCCCGGCTTAGAGCCGAAGGCGTGAGCGACGAGCAGATATGGACGATGATGGTAGAAAACCCCAAGCGGTTGTTTTTAGACAGTTAAGCCGGAGGTATCGGAGTTGCTGGTTTGGTGGATAGTGGCTGTTGTGATTGCGGTGGCAGCAGGGGCTGCCATCGGGTATCTATCTGTGGGCCCGCTGCTCAATCTGGTGACCCGGCTGAGCACGGTAAAGAATGGCCCCTGGGGCACCAGTCTTGCTGCCGGCAGCGTCTCTGCCAACCCTTATCTTCGCGCCTGGATAGCAAGACATGCGTTGCTGGCGTTGAGAAAGGAGGAGACCATATATTTTTCAGCTTATACGGATGAGGACGGTCAGCCGCTTCGAGGTGAGTGTGATTATCGGATCGAGGGGAGGGCGCCTGACGCCAGATGGTGGTCAATTACAGCCTATGGTGAGGATGATTTTTTGATACCGAATGAGCAGGGGCGCTATTCTTGGGGCTCTACCGAGATAGCCCTGGATGAAGAAGGGCGTTTTACCATCTACCTCTCCCGAACCCCGAAGCCGGGAAACTGGTTGCCCTCAGGTGAGGCAAGGAGGCTGTGCCTCAGCCTCAGGCTGTATAATCCCGGGCCAGTATATTACGACCGCCAATCGTTGAAGACGGTGGAACTACCCCGCATTATCAGAGAGGGCTGAGATGGGCGTTCTTATAGGAAGTGCGATTGCTATTTTTCTGGTCACAGCGGTGGTGGTCAATTTGGTGCTTGTCCTCAGGATACCCGTGCGGGTGATGCGGCGCACCATGAAGCTGTACCCGGTCAATCAATGGGTGTTCGCCCGTCCGGCGACGGCCAGGGACAGGGCGATAGTAAGGCCGTCCCCCGATTTGCACTACTCCATCCTGTGCTATGATGTCAGCCGCGGCCCCTTGCGTCTCAGGGCGTCCATTCCCGAAGGACAGTACTGGTCCATTTCGGGCTATTCTAACAGGACGGACAACTTCTTTATCATCAACGACCTGCAGGCGAGGTCCAATCCCATCGAGGTGGTGCTGGTACCCAAAGGAGCAAGGTACCTCAATGCCACCGGCAAGGCCCATCTAGTGACGGCGCCGAGCAAACAAGGCATCATCCTTATCCGCACGGTGATCACGAAACGGGCCGACCTCCCGCGCCTCAGGGAGATACAGCGGCGGTCCACCGTAGAGCTTCTTGAAGCCAGAGGTTAGTGCCCGTCCTGGCCCTATGGCTGTCCGCTGCCGAGCGTTAGCGGATGCCGATCTCGCGAGAGATGACCAGGAGCTGGACCTCCGAAGTCCCTTCGGTGATGGTGCCCATGCGGCAATCGCGGAAGTAGCGCTGGGCGACGGACTCTTCGGTCAAGCCATAGCCGCCGTGTATTTGCAGTGCTTCGGTGGTGACCCTCTCTGCCACCTGACTAGCGAACAGCTTTGCCATCGCCGCCTCTTTGACATGCGGCTTGTTCATATCATACAGCCAGGCGGCGTAAAAGATGAGCCATCTGGCAGCCTCAATCTCCATCGCCATCTGGGCCAGCTTAAAAGAGTTGAACTGGAATTTGGCGATGGGTTGCCCGAATTGCACCCTTTCTTGGGAGTATTTCAGGGCGGCGTCGAAGGCGGCGCGGGCAAGCCCCAGGCTGCGTGAAGCATGGGATATTCTGCCGCCGGTGAGCGTCTCCATGACATAGCGGAAGCCATTACCCTCCTCGCCGATGAGATTTTCGGCGGGGATGGTGCAATCATCAAAGACCAGCTCAGCCACTTCGCCAGAGCGCGCGCAGAACTTATAGATTTTGGAGCGGCTGAAGCCGGGGGAGTCCTTTTCCACGATGAACAGGCTGATGCCTCGGGTGCCTTTGGTCTTATCGGTGACCGCTGCCGTCACCACATAGTCGCAGAAGGTGCCGTTAGTGATGAACATCTTGGTGCCGTTGAGCACATACTTACCATTTTTCCTCACCGCGGTGGTCTGGATAGAGGCGGCGTCGGAGCCGGCGTTGGGCTCGGTGAGACCGAAGGCAGCGATTTTTTGTCCTTTGATCGCGGGGACGAGAAACTTCTGCTTCTGTTCCTCGGTGCCGCGGTTATAGATGGCGCCGGTACCTATGCCGCTCTGCACCATGATGCCGGCGGCTATGCCCACGCTATGGTAGGCAACCTCCTCCACGCAGATGCAGTCACCTATTTTCCCTAAGCCTGAGCCACCATATTTTTCCGGGTAGCGGGCGCACAGGTACCCCAGCTGTCCCATCTTGGGGAAAAGCTGCATCGGGAACGAAGATGTCTTTTCAGCCTCGTCGACCAGCGGTGCTATCTCTTTTTGGGCGAATTCCCTTATCGCCTCCTGGAACATCTTTTGTGCTTCGGTAAGCTCGAAATCCATAAACGCCTCCTTTGTAACAAGTTTAAGATGTAAACATAAAAAATAAGGCTAAAGCCTTAATATTGTATCGCAAACGCATAAAAAGTTAAAATAGGGCACTAAGCTTTTCCTTTTGACCCGGGTGCTGTTCTTGTGGTGGAATGATGGACATAATACCAGCAATAGATATTCGGGGCGGAAGATGTGTCCGCCTTTACCAGGGCGACTACTCAAAGGAGACGGTGTTCTCTGAAGACCCGGTGGCGGTGGCACTGGAATGGCAGGCACAGGGTGCCCGCTGGCTGCACCTGGTGGACCTCGATGGTGCCTCCAGGGGCGAGCCGGTCAACCTGCCCACCATCGAGGCGATAGTCAGACAGGTCCGCATTTCGGTTGAGGTTGGGGGTGGCATTAGGAGCGAGTCCACCGTCTCGTGGTTGCTTGGCCTGGGGGTGAAGCGCGTCATCCTGGGAACGGTGGCTGTGGAAAACCCGGACCTGGTGGCGGGACTATGCCGGAAATTTGGTGAGGCGGTGGTGGTGGGCATCGATGCCAGAGATGGCTATGTGGCCACCCGTGGCTGGTTAAAGGGCACCGATATCACCGCCCTGGAGCTGGGGAGGAAGATGGCTGGCCTTGGTGTGCGCCGGCTCGTCTACACCGATATAAAGCGGGACGGCACGCTCACCGAGCCGGACTTTGAGGCGATAGAGCGGATGGTGGAGGGTGTGGGTGTACCCATCATCGCCGCCGGCGGCATCTCCAGGCTGGAGCATCTTAAACGACTGAAGGAACTCAAGGTCGAGGGGGCTATATTGGGCAGAGCCCTTTATACCGGTGATATAGACTTGAAACAGGCACTGGCATTGCAGGATTGAGCGGCAGGCGATTTACCAGAAGGTGGTGAGCGATGATAAAGTTTGATGATAAAGGTCTGGTGCCGGTGATAGTCCAGGACTGCGATACCGGCGAAGTGCTGATGCTGGCTTATGCCAACAAGGAAGCGCTGCGACGCACTCTGGCAAGCGGTGAAGTATGGTTCTACAGTCGCAGTCGGCAGGAGCTATGGCATAAGGGGGCCACATCGGGCAGTATACTGACGGTGCACTCCATAACCAAAGACTGCGATGGCGATGCCATACTGATTCGAGCCCGCCCTGCTGGCCCGGTATGTCATACCGGCAACAAGAGCTGTTTTTTTCAGGGCTTCGATGCCAGCGACCTTGACTGAGGGCTAAGGCGACTGGCCTGAATCAGCCTCCACCACCGTCCTCAATGCCACCAGGGCAGTCTCAAGCTGGGCTTCGTCGGGCTCTCCGGTGGTCAGTGTTTGCAGCCAGAGGCCGGGGACGATGAGGCCGCGCATTATCGGGTTCCGATAGTGGGCGGCGCTGAAGCGGACGAATTCGTAACCGATGGCGGCAATGACCGGGATGAGGACGATGCGGGAGAGGATACTCAGCCACAGTGAGGGGCGGCCGAGCAGGGCAAAGACCAAGATGGCGATGACCAGCACCGCTAGAAGGAAGCTGGTGCCACAACGGGCGTGTGAAGTGGAGTAGTTCTTGACGCTGTCAAGCTCAAGGGGCACGCCGTTCTCATAAGCATTGACCACCTTGTGCTCGGCGCCATGGTAAGCAAACAGCCTCCTTATCTCCGGCATCAGTGCTATTGTCTTCAAATAGACGATGAAGATGCCGATGCGCAGCACCCCCTCGATGATGTTGCTCAGCAGTGCTGAGGTGATGTATGGGTCGATGAGGTAGCGGGTGACCAGCAGGGGAAGCACGAAGAATAGGGCGACACCAAAGCCGATCCCGAGGGCGGCTGTGCCCCAGAGCATGGCTGACGAGACTGTCTGCTCCTCCTCAGAGGCAGCTACCTGGGCGGAGTGGAGGAGCGTCTGGACGCCGAGCACCAGCGTCTCGATAAGGATGATAATGCCTCTGATGAAAGGCAGTTCCCTGAGCTTGCCCTTGTAAAGGTTGGGGATGGGTTGGCTAGTGACGGAAAGACTGCCATCGGGGCGGCGCACCACCACTGCCAGGTTCTCTCGCCCCCGCATCATCACTCCCTCGATCACTGCCTGCCCGCCATAATATACTGGCTTTGAAGCTGACATCAGTCTCCTTATTCAGGAAGAAAGACCCGTAAGAGGTTGCAACAAGAAGTGTATCCAGTTGTGCTGCCACGGAGGTACACAAAAGCAGGCTGTGGGTGCTGTCGGTAAGGCCTGGTGAGTATTCGCATAGCCCTGCCGTGTTGCGGGCTATTCCTTCATCTTGTAGCGCCGCTTGAAGCGCTCCACCCTACCGGCGGTGTCTACGATGCGTTGCTCGCCGGTGAAGAAGGGGTGGCACTTATGGCACAGCTCCACCTTGAGCAGCTTTTTGGTGGACCCGGTGGTGAAGGTATTGCCGCAGGAGCAGACCACCTGGGCGTTATCGTAGTACTGGGGGTGTATCTTGGCTTTCATTGTGCCGTCTCCGGATAGACGCTGACCCTGCGCCTGTTATTGGCTGCCGGCTCGTATTTCACGATGCCGTCGATCAAGGCGAACAGGGTGTAGTCCTTGCCCATGCCCACGTTGGTGCCGGGGTAGATCTTCGCCCCCCGCTGTCTTACCAGTATGGTGCCGGCGTGGACAAGCTGTCCGGCAAAGCGTTTCACACCCAATCGTTTAGCCTGGCTGTCGCGTCCGCAGCGTGTGCTGCCGCCGCCCTTCTTATGTGCCATTAGACCTCACCTCCGCTGGTCTCTTTCTTCTTTCTGGCCGGTGCCCTTTTCGCCGCCCTTTTTGGCGGCTCCGCTGTGCCACCGAGCTTGACTATGTCGTCTATACGCAACATAGTGTAGGGCTGACGGTGCCCCTTCTTGCGGCGGTAGCGCGTCTTTGCCTTGTATTTGAACACTATTATCTTATTGCCCTTTTTCTCGCCGAGGCAGGTCGCAGTCACCTTTGCCCCATCAACGGTAGGTGTACCGATGATGGTGCTCACGCCATCGGCAATAAGTAGCACCCGTGGCAGTTCCACGGTCTCGCCTTCGGCTGCAGGCATGTGGTCAACTTCTATGGTCTGCCCCGGCGATACCCGGTACTGCTTACCGCCGCTCTCCACTATGGCATATATCTGTGTCATATCGAAACAGTCTCTTAATTTACCAGAACGAATGCCGAATGTCAAACGCCTGGCAGACCCGAACCAAACTGGCTGTTGATCAACCTACCTTGACTGACAGACTTTGACGCTCCAACTTTTTACTGCTTTAATATAGCTTTAGCTGATTATCCGAAGATGTCAGGAATGGCTTTTCTTATTCCTCGGAGCTGCATCGCACGAGATGGCACTCCGGCGGGCCCTGCTGATAAATAAGTCCACGGTGGTTTATATAACCCATTCGGCCGGGTACGGTGGCAGTTCCTTCATAGCAGGATGCTTTTCCCAGCCAGGGATGCCCGCGATTCTCTTGGCAATAGCCTTGTATTTCTCCCAGTCGGCCGCGGCATACATAGCCATCTTCTGTGCAGCCAGGGAACCTTCGGTATGGATGAAGGCACCATCCATCCCGTGACCGATCATATCCTTGGCCATTCGTATCGCGCGAAGCCTGTGTTCCGTAGGGATGCCATTCTTGGCGGCTAAGTATTTTTCAATGTAAGGTCGCTGTTCTGGATTCATCCAGTCACGGTAATTGAAGACAGTGGTGACGATGCCGCCACCGATATCAGCCACCAGCTTGGAAGTCTCATGCTGCTCGTTGGCAAAGATATATTTGGCGATATTGGTGAACATCAAACTTGGTGCGGCTAGCCCGATATCCTCGAAGTAGTCAGGATGCTCACAGGCATACTGTGCCAACGCATCGATGATCTGCGCATGCATGGCGAGCCAAGCCAGTTTCTCCTGGATGTGCGGATACCGGTCAATGCCGTTATATTCCGCAAGTAGTGCAGCAATGCCGGCAGCCTGCTCCGTAGATACTACCTTATGGCAGGTACCGAAAAGACGGTGGAAGACACCGAATAGCCAGGCTTGGTCGCGCGAGTACTGCCACTCACCGCACATGAAGACACGATTCCAGGGGACAAATACGTCGTCAAAGACAATCATGCATTCACTGACGCCGCCACCACGTCCCATGAGCGGCCAATCCCACTCAGCCCCTTCCTCACCGACCTCCTCAATATGTGGCGGCGAGCAGAAGAGCTTGATACCCTTAGCATTGACCGGCGTGGCGAAAACGACGGCGTAATCTTTATCCTCCTCCCGATGGGCGCGGCACGGGGAAACAATCAATTCGTTGCAAGTGGGGGTGGCGCTGATATGTATCTTGGCACCGCGAACGATAATGCCGTCCTTGTTCTTGTCGACCACCCGGACGTAGAAGTCCTTGTGCTGCTCCTGTGCCGACGGGCGAAGGCTGCGATTCCCTTTGACGTCGGTAATAGCACCGGTAATGGCTGGATCGGTTTTTCTTAAGTGCTGGCGATAGTCTTCAATAGCCTCGGTATAGTGTGTGCCCAGCGCCTTATCCATTCTGGCAGCAGTCACACCGGCGGCAGCCAGAGCGTCGGGTCCCATCCCACTCATCGCAGCCCCCCATCGCATGCAGGTGATATAGAGGTTGCGCCGTCGGACGAGGTCTTCCGCTGTTTTGGGCTGTTTCCACAGGAATAAGAAGCGTTCACCATTCTCCTCTATCGTGAGGAGGTCTTTGAATTTTGGGTGGTTGTAGAGCTCGTAGCTCAATGCCCGGGCGTTAATAGAACCCCGGAAAGCAGGGTGCTTGGTAATATCTGGTATTTTTTGCCCATTGAGATAGATAACTCGACCGTCGTTTAGGCTTTCTACATATTGTTTAGCTGTCCTGAGCATGATAACCTCCTTCCTCGAAACCAAACTTTAGTCTGAGTCAAACAGTACAGCTAGAAACCCCGTCGAGACTTCACACAGCATCACCTCCTTCACCATAATACTCAGGTTCAAGGATTATCCTTGTTGTTTCGCCTAGGGATGGCAATGAGCAGAAGGTGGTAGTCGTCAGGTGGAATATTGCGTAGCGTGAAGAGTTCGGTACTGCCAATGTGCCAGGGCAGCCGAATCGAGACCCTGATTTCCTGAGCACCCTCAAGTTCCTGCTTGGTGACAATGCCTCTTTTGACCCAGCCAGCCATCGACGCCACATGCGCTTCAACCACCTCGAAGAACATCGGTTTTTCGATCTCAGCCATTTTACGCCCCTTTTCAGAATATCAAATCGGTGTCTATCTCGAGAGAGCTGATTTTGTCCTGACTTGGCTATGGCTTGTGTGCCGGTGCCAACCCCCCTTACCGTTTCTTCTTGACAGGCTAGCAAACACAGAGGCGACAGTCAAACAAGTTTAGGTAGTGGGTCAATTTAAGACAAAAGATTTTTCAAATTTTCCCAGCTATATACCTATTCAGTGCACTCAGTGAAGGCTGGTCTCCGAATCTGTTCCACTTAAACACGCACCATACATACAAGTAGCAGTTCAAAATGAGGTGGTGTCAGTTCTGTCTATTGTACAAAATAGTGGAGCTGATGGGATTCGAGCCCACTACCTTTTGACCGCGGTCAAACGCTCACCCGATTGAGCTACAGCCCCTCCGCTATAACAAAAGCCACGGCCAGCCGGCGATAATT